>ERZ857969.525-NODE-525-length-63682-cov-15.008613_pt1 | contig 63682 bp, 49 predicted proteins | sample MGYA00519864_ERZ857969 | MGnify/ENA primary metagenome ERZ857969 (study PRJEB31778, sample SAMEA3449382) | human gut metagenome | biome: human gut; feature: human-associated habitat; material: faeces | place: United Kingdom | collected 2010/2012 ...
ATAACGATAAGTGTAAATAACCAGCAGAAAAGTAAGAAAATCTTACGGCCAAACTTACCGATGTACTTCTCAATAATCATACCCATTGACTTACCTTCATTCTTAACTGAGGCATAAAGTGCACCAAAGTCTGTAACTGCTCCGAAGAATACACCACCGATGAGTATCCAGAGTAAAACTGGTAACCATCCAAATGCTGCTGCCTGAATAGCACCTGTTACAGGACCTGCTCCTGCAATTGATGAGAACTGATGACTGAAAACTGTCCAGCCATTAGTTGGAACGAAATCTTTACCGTCGTTATATTTAACGGCTGGTGTCTCTGCCTTAGGGTCGATACCCCATTTCTTTGCTAACCAACGACCATAAACCATGTATGCACCAAAAAGTACAACTGCCGCGATAAGCACGATTACTAATGTGTTCATAATGTCACTCTCCTATAAAAATATATTTCACCAGTCAAACGCAGTGGAAGCGGTGCTATGATTCTCATCGCTTACATAGCTCGTAGCTCATATGTCAGAACTGCGTTCTGACATTGTCGCGGTGCTCCTCGGATGTTCCAACATGAATCTGATTGTATGCAAGCATACATCAAATTCCCGTTGTTCCATCCTCATCGCTACTCGCACAAAAAAACCTTCGTCGATGCACTAATCCATTACTGGATTATGTGCAAAGACGAAGGTATATTATTTCTACTTCCGCGTTACCACTTTGCTTGCCGGATACTCCGACCACTCTACTGCCACTTGGTATATTCATCTCTTATGGCATGCCCTTTTAACGATGGGTACCGGTTCCAACTACTAGACATCTGCCTGTCTTTCACCAGAACTGCTTGCAGGTGAGGGCTTAATCATTCCTTGCTGCCGTCTCTCATCAACTGACGGCTTTCTGTGAGCGGTGATATGAAGAAGTCATTTCCTGTTCTTCGCATTTGACTGTTGATTTGTACATTAAAATATTCCTTTACGGATAATTTGTCAATAAGAAAATTAAACATTTCTTAAAAAAGCTTAAATTTCTTAATAAAATTAACATCTTCTGATACGTTTCTGTTTATACACAGCCAGAACACTTTAATATTATTAAGTAAATCTACCTTTTGATTATTATGTAAAACCGCCTGAGTAAATATAACCAGGTAATTATATTTCTCTGTTTAATCAGAAATTTATAATCAGCCCACATATATTTTATCAGTCTCTCCTATATATTCATATAAATCAATCATCCTATAGGTAAATTTTTCTTCTTTTACTGTCTGAGACTATTCTTTCGTTCCGCTCTTAGCAGAAATTTCCTATAAGCTTGCATAATATTATGCTTTGATAGGTTGATTTTCATTCTAATATTATAGTCATATTTGTTTTCTACCTATAAGATGTTTCAAAATGCGACTACCTATCGGTATCACATTCTCCCTATATTTTCCCCCCATATTTAAGATATTCTTGTTGAAAATAGTAAATATTTGCTATAAAATAGAGATAGTTTATTTTCGTGATAAAATACTTCACTAACTTAACAATTTTATATTTTATAGGAGATTATTCTATGAACTACGATGCTAATGTTTTTAAAGCCAAGGCTAATATTAAAGCCCGTCGGATATGGCTTGTTTTCTCACTCCTTTTGACCGCCAATTATGGTACTGATGCAGCTAATGGAATCTATCCAAAAAGCAGCTACATAATATTTGTTGCACTTTGCTGGATACCTTTCTTTATTGGAGAATTATTTTTCAGAATCAAGGGAAAAGCAACTGATGCGTACAGATTATGTCTTGTTATTGGTTATGGTATTTTCTATACATTTGTAATATGCACAACTGATTCTCCGATTTCATTCACATATATTCTCCCGGTTATGAGTCTTCTCGTTCTATATAAGAACAAGAAATTCATGATTAACTGCGGTATTGCTAATGTACTCTCTGTTATTGTCAGTGATGTGTACAGATATGTTGTTCTCGGATGCAGGTCTGATGCAGATATGAAGAATTACCAGTTACAGGTTGCATGTCTTCTTTTATGTTACATCTGCTATGTTATGTCTATCAGACACCTTAATGAATCCGATGGTGCTTTGAATGGAAGCATTAAAGCTGATCTTGACAGAGTTGTTTCAACCGTTGAGAAGGTTAAGACTTCAAGTAATTCTATTATGAGTGGAATTACTGTTGTACGCGAACTGGCTTCAGAGAATAAGCATGGTTCTGATGTTATCATGCTTGGCATGAATGAACTTTCAAGCAATAATGAAGATTTAAGAAGCCATACTGCTTCTTCCACTGATATGACAACCGACATAAGCTCACAGGTTGAACATGTTGCCCAGCTTATTGATGATATGGTAAGCCTTACTTCCGAATCACAGGAGCATGCATACACAAGCTCAAGCGACCTTGAAAACCTTATTACAACAGCAACTACCATGTCTGAGCTTTCTTCAGAGGTTGAGCATATCCTGCATGATTTTGAATCAGAATTCAAGACCGTTAAAGACCAGACCAGTGCTATCGACAATATATCCAGCCAGACCAATCTTCTTGCCCTCAATGCTTCTATTGAAGCTGCAAGAGCCGGAGATGCAGGTAAAGGCTTTGCTGTTGTAGCTGAACAGATTCGTGCATTAAGCACAGAAACCAAGACTTCTTCCAGTGAAATACAGAGTGCATTAGACCGTCTTGCTGTAATCTCTGATAAAATGCTTTCTTCTATTGGTGAGACTTTATCACTTATCCAGGTTACTCTTGACAAGATTACACAGACAAGCGAAAGTATCAGTCTTATCACATCTGATTCTACTCAGATTGAAGACCATATACATATAATTGATACAGCCATTAAAGATGTTGAATCCGCTAACAAGCAACTTGTAAGCAACATGTCCCAAGTATCAGATATAGTCGATACCATGACAGAGTGCATAACTAATTCAAGAGATATCAGCAGCCGTATTGTAAGTAAATATGACGAAAGTGCTACTAATATCAATACCATGGAAAATACAATACAGGCTCTTATGTGTGAACTTGGTGTTGGCGGTTTCATGGGTATTGAGGATATTAAGACAGGCATGAAGGCATCCGCAATCCTTAAAGGTACTCATGGTGAAAATGTTGAATATCACGGAACCATTAAGACACATAATGACAACAGCATAACTCTTGAACTTGAGAAGGCACTGCCTGCAGTTAATTCAGCAATTGAATGTGACATGTTAGTAACAGTTGAAAATGTAATATACCATTGGGAAAACGCTAAGATTGCAGCTGACAAAAAAGCATCTGCAACAACGGGCATTGTTACAATCACAACAAGACCGCAGATTCTTAACCGTCGTAAATATCCTAGAATTGATATGAATAATCACTGTACAATTACAGTAAAGGGTACAGACGAAACATTTGAAGGAAAACTTGATAATCTGAGTGCCAATGGTTTTGCATTTCTCTCAAAAGACAGATTTTTCTCTAATAACAAAGGCAAAATCATTACTGTTTCAATTGATAATTTTGATTTGCCTGCACATTCTGTATTAGAGGGTCAGATTATAAGATGTTCTGATAATGACGGCATCTACATAGTAGGCTGCCAGATGCCAGAGGATAACTACTACATTATGGAATATGTAGAGCAAATGATACGGACTCAAAAAAAATAATAACTAAAATCATAAAATGGAGAAAAGCATATTAATCAGCTTTTCTCCATTTTGTATATTCTAGATAACCATCCAGTCTTCGAACTTATTTGCATTTTCAACAATGTTGACAATTCCATCTGCGCCGTAAGTAAATGCCCTGTGAATAAATACATTTACTTCCTCACCCTTCTTTATCGGAGCTTCCTCTACATTTCTTGTCCCGACAACCTCTATGCCGTTGACATTGACAGTTATCTCGACTTCCTTTCCCATGAAAAGCTTACCTACAACCACGCCCTTCTCAACAGAAGCGGCTGAATCAACTTTCTCATCAAGCCTTGTGATGTTGACATTCTCAGGTCTTAATACCGCCTTAACAGAATCGTCAAGCTGGTTAAAACCTTTAATCTTATTAATCCGGTCAACATGTACCGGATGTCCCATGAATTCCGCCATAAATGCTGTCTCAGGCTCTCTGTATATCTGTCTTGGCGTTCCAATCTGCTCTATATGTCCCTTGTTAGTGACAATAATTTCATCAGCAACCTCAATTGCCTCATCCTGGTCATGTGTTACGAATATACTTGTGATTCCAACCTTTGTAATCATATCACGAAGCCAGCTTCTTAATTCCTGTCTTACCTTCGCATCAATTGCTGCAAATGGTTCATCAAGAAGCAGAAGCTCCGGATTAGGTGCTAATGCCCTTGCAAATGCTACTCTCTGTCTCTGTCCACCTGATAACTGGCTAGGGTATCTTTTCGCCATGCCTGAAAGTCCGACAAGCTCAATAAGCTCATCAACACGTTTCTTAATGTCCGATTTTTTCCATTTATTGACTTTTAATCCAAATGCAATGTTATCATACACTGTCATATATCTGAAAAGTGCGTAGTTCTGGAAAACAAAACCTATTCCACGCTTACTTGCCGGCACATCATTAACAACCTTGCCGTCAATAATAATATCACCTGAATCCGCAGTCTCAAGACCTGCTATCATTCTTAAGATTGTAGTTTTGCCGCTTCCGCTAGGTCCAAGCAGTGCAATAAGCTTGCCCTTCCCTATTCCAAGATTAATATTATTCGAAGCTTTAAATGTGCCATATGTCTTATTGATATTACGAAGCTCTACATATTTCTCTGTATCCTGCTGTAAATCTGCCATAATCTGTTCCGCCTTTCTGTTGTAGTGCGTTTCTATCCTTCCTGCTGCCCTTTCTCTGCCTTAGCTGCCTGCTGTCCCTTGTATTCAAGTACACTTCGAAGCACAAGTATAATAACCGCCATCAGCACAAGAATTGCTGACACTGCAAATGCTCCTGTAAAATCATATCCCTGATACAGAAGTTCAATATACAGCGGCATCGTGTTAGTTCTTCCGCGCAAATGTCCTGAAAGAACGGATACCGCGCCAAACTCCCCCATAGCTCTCGCTGTACACAGTACAATACCGTAGAGAAGCGGCCATTTGATATGCGGGAATGTAACCTTCCAGAATATAGTCCAGCCATTGGCGCCCATAAGTGCCGCAGCTTCTTCCTCATCAGTTCCCTGCGAGGTAAGAACCGGTATCAGCTCCCTTGATATGAATGGAAACGTTACAAATATAGTCGCAAGCACGATACCCGGAACTGCAAATATAATTCTTACTCCCATAGCCTTAAGATATGGATATATAAAACTCTGTCTACCGAATGTAAGCACATATATAAGACCTGCTATAATCGGTGAAACTGTGAGTGGTAAATCTATTAAAGTAGATATAATCTTCTTGCCCTTAAACTGGAATTTCGTAATAAGCCATGAAGCAAATATTCCGAAAAATGTGTTGCACACAACCGCAATAAGCGAAACCTCTATTGTCAGCTTAATTGAATGAAGCGCGTATTTGTCGGTAACTGCTGCCAGAAACACCTTTATACCCTTAGAAAATGCTGTATACATTACATAGCTGAGGGGCAGAATAAGCATCACAAATAAAAACAACACACTTATACCTATTAGAATCCATTTTAACGGACCTGAATCTTTTCTGATGTTCATACACTAACCCCTTTCTATGAAATTCCACTTACAATCTTCGATGTCCTGCTCTGTAACACTGCATTTATAAAGAGAATAATAAATGCGATGAAAAGCATTACAAGTGCTATTGATGTTGCACTTGCATAATCATATTCCTGTAATTTTGACATAATCATAAGCGGTGCTATCTCTGTCTCATATGGTGTATTTCCTGCTATAAATACGACACTTCCATATTCGCCAAGTCCTCTTGCGAATGACATTGTGAATCCGCCGATAAGTGCCGGAAGTATCTCTGGAAGAATTACCCTGAATACTGTCTGTCTGTTGGTTGCTCCAAGCATGTTGGCTGCCTCCTCGTACTGGATATCCACCTTTTCCAGCACCGGCTGGACTGCCCTCACAACGAATGGTATTCCAACGAATATAAGTGCGAATATAATTCCCAGCCTTGTATATGCAATCCGGATTCCAAATTTGCCAAAAAATGCTCCAAGCCAGCCATTAGTTGTTGTCAGATGTGTAAGTGCTATACCCGCAACAGCTGTCGGCAGTGCAAATGGAAGTTCAATTATTCCATTCATAATCTGCTTACCCGGAAAGTTATATCTTACAAGAACCCATGCAAGAATTGTTCCCATAACTGCGTCTATAAGTGCCGCGATTAACGCTGTCTGAAGACTGACTCTGTAGCTTGAAAGCACCCTCGGTCTTGTAACTGTCGTTATGAATTCCGTAAACGACAGCTTTGCCGAGAATATCACAAGGGTACATAAAGGGATAACAACAATGAATCCTAACATTGCAATTGTTATTCCAAATGAAAGACCAAAGCCCGGTATTACTCTTTTTTTCTTTCTTTTCTTCTCTTTCATTCTGTCGTTTCCCCTTCCCTTAATTACTTCTTCTCATATATCTTGTCGAATACTCCGCCATCCTTGAAATGTTTGTTGATTTTTAATTCCTACTAATTTTATATGTTACTATGTTGCAGATTATATACCTACTAGGTTTATATGTCAATAGTGTTTATAGGATTTCTGGTTGTTTTCCTGATGCCTCTTTTCTTCGGAACGCTTTTTTCTCCGTAAACCTACTAAACATCTTGTTTTCTTAGCTTGCGTAGGTCTTTTTCCTCCTAGTTTCTCTTTTATTCCTTCTCATCCCTCTCGAAAGACCTACTATCCTGCCAATTTTCCCTCCCTGCGTAGGTCTTTCTCCTTCTAGTTTCTCTTTTATTCCCTCTCATCCCTCTCAAAAGACCTACTATCCTGCCATTTTCCCTTCCTTGTGTAGGTCTTTTTCCTTCTAGTTTCTCTTTTATTCCCTCTCATCCCTCTCGAAAGACCTACTATCCTGCCAATTTTCCCTCCCTGCGTAGGTCTTTCTCTGTCAATATTCTCTTTTACCACTTCGCATTCTCCTCAACAGACCTACTAATCTACATAATTACCATAATTGTGTAGGCATTTTCCAAATATTATCTCATGCCTATAATTATCCTCACCCTGTTCTCTTGACTTCTTGTCTTATCTGTATTACTGTATATAATACAAGTAAAACATAAATCACCTCTCTTTACAGAAAGGAGCTTCACATGGTTATTGAACTTGATTTTGCGAGCGACACACCCATATATGTACAGTTAAGAAATCAGATTGTTAAAGGAATTGGCAAGGGAGAACTTAAGGCTGGTGAGAAACTGCCGACCGTCAGACAGCTTGCTTTTGACGCAGGCGTTAATACAATGACCGTCAATAAAACCTACCAGATTCTTAAAGCTGAAGGTTTTATTAAAACCGACAGAAGGCTTGGTGCATTTGTCGCCGAGAATATTAATATGGATATTGAATTCAGGGAAAAGCTTGAATCAGAACTTGAGCTGCTGTCAGCAGAAGCAAGCATTACTGGAATGGATAAAGAAGAATTCTTAAAAATGTGCGAAAATATTTATTCCAAGATGAATCCCTGCACAATGTAATATACCTGTATTCACACATGCATTAACACACACAGTCCCACTATACAAGGAGGTTTCCTTATGAAAATCGCAATGTTTATGCTATTCTTCGTATGCAACATGTTCACAGTCCTGATCATGAGATTTGCATATGAATCCAACTACCGATACAACAATGGAATGCTTATCGGAGTCCACATTCCAGGCGACCATGTTAACGATGACGATGTCACCCGACTTATGACACACTTTAAGAAAAGCATGAAATATTTTCAGAATATCAATGCAGTACTCTCAATAGCCATATGCTTTCTTAATTTTGTGAACATAATCATTTTCGTTATTATGTATACAATCTGGATTCTCGTGTTCGTTTTCGGAATTATGTATATCCAGCTTTCAGCGCATCGGAAAATGTATCTGTTAAAGGTACAGAATGGCTGGTTTGTGGAATCCCAGAAACAGAAGGTCTTTATAGATACGCGTGCTTGTGCAAATGCAGATGCAACTCCAATCAGCTTTAGATACCACATCATCATAATTGCAGCAGAACTGCTGGCTTTGATTCCATTCTATTCATGGACGGACAGAGCATATTTTTCAATGATTATTGTATTTGCAATATGTACTGTCATAGTTTCTGTATTCGGGTTTGTGTTCCACATTTATATGAACAGACGACAGAATCAGGCATACAGCCTTAATTCGGACATTAACAACATTGTTAATATGACTATGAAGAAATACATTGCTTCAGCAATGCTTGTAATGTCACTTCTTAACTTCGTGGCATGGATAACATTTGTCTTAATGTGTATTATTCAGGATACTGTTGGAGATTTAAGTTTCTGGATGTACATTATTCTGCAGTTGTTAAGCGGCTGCACGCTCACTGTCATTCTTATTCTTGCACGCAACAGAAAGAATGAAATGCTTAAGGCTGACACACAGCCAGTATTTGTTGATGATGATGACTACTGGAAGACCGGATTTTACTACAATCCTAATGACCCGCACCTTTTCGTACCCGACAGGCTGTGTTCGACCAACTACTCGCTTAACTACGCCCGCACAGGTGCTAAGATATTCACCGGAAGCATAACGGCTGTTATTCTTGGATTACTAATATGGACAACTATTGTATTAATTCCATACATTCATGTTACTATCGACATCAGGACTACTGATAGCACTGTAAATGTATCTTCATGCGGTTACTCAAGCAGAATTAACATTGACGACATTACCGAAATTACTCTGATGGATTCACTGCCTGATGACCATTTTTTCAGATATAACGGCGGCGCAACCGACAGTTACCTTGTCGGCAAATTCAAAGGAAATACTTATGGCAAATGTAATCTCTACATTTTTAATGATGTGTCTCCTGTACTTATGATAAAAACTGCTGACCAGACTGTGTTCTTGAATTCCAAGAAAGATGGCGAGATTGTTAATCTGTATAATGCAATTAAGGATAAATAATCCGTGACAAAAAGGACGATAAGAATTAACTTCTTACCGTCCTTTTTTCTGCAATTCTTCTATTCGCGTGACTTGCGCTTCTTCACATCATGCTCCTCATACGCCACACTCACTTTCTTACCACTGAATGCAACTCCGAACATGCCAATCCCAGACACGCCATGCTTTTCAAGATTGGCTGTGTAACTTTTCTGCTGAATCTGTCTGACTGCACTGCCAGCCATCTTCTCAAGCTCAGCTTCCTTACATGCTTTGAATTCTATGATATATCCGTGTCCGCCACGGCTCTTCGGTTGCAGCTCTATGTCAAATCGTCCCTCACCTGACTCCCTGTTAGACGAGATATAATAATTGTCTGACAATACCGCAAGCATTCCAAATACCACCCCATGATAGAAATCCTCATGTGCCGTATCAAACACGCTTGCAGACTGCAAAAGATACTGCTGCAAGGTTTCTGTTAATAAATGTGCATTTCCCGTACGGATTGATTCCGCAAAGTTTCTTAGCAGCGCACCTGTAAATATGCCGTTATATCTGTCAATAATCTCCTTCTGGAACACGCTCTTTATCTCATAATTAGGTATCGACAGCGCGCATATCGGATTGTCGTACAGAGAGCCAATATGCTCTGACACACACAGATATCCGGCAACCAGAAGGAAGCTGTATATTGTATCAATGTCTCCATTAATCTCAGGATATATGATATCTGTGTCAACAATTGCCTGAATAGTACTGCCCTGCAGCAATCTTAATAAGTTGTCTGCAAATGTGGTATCAGCACTATTAAACAGCTCGCCGATTATCTCATTGCCACTTGTTCTTGACCAGAAGGCTTTGGGAACACATTTGTTATTGAAGTAATTAATAACCGACCACGGATTATATATTCCGGTTCTGCCAAACATATAGCCGTCATACCATTCCTTAATCTCACCCAGCCGGTCAGACACGCCGTAGTACTGCGCCATAGCAGAAACTTCCTCTTCCGTGAATCCAAAATATTGCGAGTATTCATCATCAAGAATTGTATTAACCACAAGATTGTTAAGCCCGCTGAACAGGCTTTCCTTAGCTATGCGGAGAATTCCCGTGAGAATCCCCAGTTCCAGACTTGGATTGTCCTTTAAGACAGCCGACAAAAGATTTCTCATAAAGCCAATCACTTCATCATAGTATCCAAATATATGTCCTTGCTGGATTGGCGTATCGTACTCGTCAATTATCACGATTACATTCCTGCCATAATGCTTTGAAAGCATTGCCGACAGCTTCCCCAGTGCAAACTGATAATCTATTATCGTTGCCTCATCATCAAGTATTGACTTAAGATACTTCTTATCATAGTCACTTAATCTGGCGCTTGTCGTCAGTTCAATATGTCGCAAAAATTCATTCCTTAATGTAAAGCAGAGACTTGCGTACATGTCCTGCCATGTTGACTGGTGGGCGTCTTTAAATGTAAGAAAAATCACCGGGTACTGCCCCTGCTTCCCCTTATATGCTGCACCCGCGCGCCATATATATTTATCTTTAAAATATATTGATGTGTCCGTATCAGTCTTTTCAAAAAATGTGCGAACCATGTCCATAGTAAGTGTCTTTCCGAATCTTCTCGGTCTTGTAAATAAATACACCTTACTGTGATTATCTATAATGTCCCTGATAAGCAATGTTTTGTCTACATAATAATATTCATTCGACACTTCTTTATAAGATGTTATTCCAACCGGGCAGGGACGCTTCCTGTTGTATACAACGCTGTCTTCCCTGACATAAAGATTCCTATTCTCCCTTAAACAATCCGGTCTATCCACATCGTCAGGTATCATCCAGAACTTGCCTTCCTTATAAGCTCCCGGCAGCTTTCCCTCTGTACACAACTGGTTAATTCTTCTCGGCGTCACGCCCCATCTTGCGGATAATTCCTTCGCCTTAATATATCTAATATCCATAAAACCCCTCTTTTCTGTGCATTACTGCACGTACTGAAATCCGTGTCATGTACACAGATTCCACACCGCCTCTTACTTAATTCACAACATTTATATACATCTATATTATATTCTACGCAATTTTTCGGAAATATCAAGGCATTTTCAGGAAATATTATTTTAATTTTCGGAAATTATATATTTTTCTTTAAATATTATATATTTTCTCATTTACATTTGACAATCCTGCCCCAAAGTATTATAAATATCAAAGGGAATGAAGTACTCCCTTGGGAAACCTAAACTGCTTATTCAGGCTGATGACTTCTACGATTTTATGTCGCAGGAAGCATCAGCTTTTTTTGCGTTCATAAATGCATTTACTATATTTTTAAGGAGGCTTATTATGCTGACATCTTTATCACTTATTTTTCTGGTTGGGCTCGTCATGGGCGCAATCTGCCAGAAGCTGAAACTGCCGAGAATCATAGGAATGCTTGTTACTGGTATTGTTCTCGGACCATATATCCTTGATTTCCTTGACCCGTCAATCCTTTCAATATCGGCTGACCTGCGAAAAATGGCTCTTATCATTATTCTTATCAAAGCCGGTCTGTCACTTGACTTAAAAGACCTGAAAAAAGCCGGACGAAGTGCCATTCTTATGTCCTTCGTTCCAGCTTCATGTGAGATTACAGGTTATGTCCTGCTCGCACCCGTAATTCTTGGAATTAATCATGCCGAAGCCGCCGTAATGGGTGCCGTCCTCGCCGCAGTTTCTCCTGCGGTTGTCGTTCCCCGGATGGTAATGCTCATTGAGAAACGCTACGGAACAGACAAGGCAATCCCCCAGATGATACTGTCTGGCGCTTCATGCGATGACATATTTGTAATAGTGTTATTCACAACATTTTTAAATGTGGCACAGGGCGGCAGGGCTAATGTTATGGATTTCGTAAATATTCCTGTGTCTATTATACTCGGCATAATACTTGGCATAGTGACCGGTCTGGGGCTGTACCTGTTCTTTGAAACATCATACGCCCGCAGACATACCGTAAGAAACAGCATGAAAGTTATTATTGTGCTTGGCTTCTCTTTCCTTCTTATTGCAATTGAAGGATGGCTCGAAGGAAAAGTGTCTGTTTCAGGACTTCTTGCTGTTGTCGCAATGGCATGTACACTTAAGTTTAAATGTGTTCCTGACGTATCAGCCCGTCTATCCGAGAAATTTGGCAAGCTGTGGCTCGCTGCTGAAGTAATATTGTTCGTGCTTGTCGGCGCGGCTGTCGATATCCGCTACACACTTAAAGCCGGACTTCCAGCCTTACTCATGATTCTTGCTGCTCTTGTTTTCAGGGCTGCCGGAGTGCTTTTCTGCACCATAAAAACAAACCTTACATGGAAGGAACGCCTTTTCTGTGTAATTGCCTATCTTCCTAAAGCAACCGTTCAGGCAGCCATCGGCTCTGTTCCTTTAGCCGCCGGACTTGCCTGCGGACAGATAGTGCTTTCCGTAGCTGTGCTTGCAATAATAGTTACTGCTCCGCTTGGCGCACTTGGCATCGACTGTACTTATAAGAGGCTGCTGACGGAGGACAAAACCCACTAAAAGCCATTATACACTCAATATAGTAGGTCATTTCCATAGTTTATGCATATACTTTCTGGCTCATAACCTACTATATTGTTAAATTAACATATTTTCGTAGGTCTTTTTCCACATTTTACTAAGAACTGTAAGCAATTTGCGAGTGAAAGACCTACTAATCATATCTTCCCTGATTGATTAGTAGGTCTTCTCACTTAAACAACTTATAATATTCTCCGCAGAAACCTACTAAACCAACAACTTGCTCTATATTAGTAGGCTTCATGTACCTGTGCATAGTCAGATTCGCGCAGCATATTCAACAAAACATTTTAATTAATCATATATCTTATCAAATATTCCACCATCAGAGAAAAACTTCTGTGTAGCCGCTTCCCAGCCGCCAAAATATCCGATATCCGCCATATCAATGTCTTTGACAATCCATTTACCATCGGAAGGTATTTCCTTAATATTCCTTGAATCGCTGGAAGCCTCGTATTCCTTCTGGATATCTTTGTTTACAGGGCGGTAGAAATTCTGCGCCTCAAGCCTTTGTGCGTCATCAGTGTACAGGAAAGAAAGATAGGCGTCTGCCAACCCTTCTGTGCCATTCATCTGTGTGACCTCGTCAACCTTCGCAACCGTCGGCTGGCACAATACAGATGCGGACGGAACGACAATCTCATACTCGCTCGGATATTCCTGTAATGCGAAAAATGCTTCATTTTCCCATGCAATCAGAACATCCCCCTGTCCGTTCTCTGCAAATGTGGTAGAAGAACCTCTTGCGCCTGAATCAAGCACTGCCACATTCTTGTAAAGCTTGGTAACACTTGCCTGAACCTGTTCCTCAGTCTGTCCCTGCTTCTTAAAATAATACCATGCTGCAAGGAAATTCCATCTGGCTCCTCCGGAAGTCTTAGGATTAGGGGTAATAACCTTAACCCCATCATTAAGAAGATCATCCCAGTCCTTAATATTCTTAGGATTACCCTTTCTTACAAGAAAGACAATCGTAGAAGTGTAAGGCGAGCTGTCATCAGAATAATCATCAATATATCCGTCATCAATCAGCCCTTCGTCCCTTATAACATTAACATCGCCCTCAAGTGCAAGCGTGACAACATCAGCACCAAGACCGTTAGCAACCTCTAGCGCCTGCTTTCCAGAACCGCCATGAGACTGGATAACCTCAACCTTCTCTCCAGTCCTGCCATACCAGTAATCCTCAAAAAGCCTGTTATACTCCTTATAAAACTCTCTTGTGGCATCATAAGAAACATTAACAAGTTCCGTCTTCTTCTGCCCACAGCCAGAAAGTCCAATAAAAGTCAGGCAAAAAATCATACCTAAACATATTAACTTTTTAAAAAAATGTGTATTCATAATTATAGCCTAACTCCTACAAAATATATTCCAAAACCAAGCAAAGCAGCGAAGCAAGCTTTGCCAAACCCAAGGTAAAGCAGCGAAGCGCCCTTTACCGCCCGTCTGCCAACACTTCCACCCCTGAAGTAACCCCACGCAGCGGGAAAGAACCCCAGCAGCACTAAACTTATAAAGCAACGCAGGTGCTTTGGAGCCGCCGGCACTTAGCTCGTCAGGACAGCCTCACAAAGTGAGGCAAATCCTGACAAGCTTAGTACCGCTGCGAGCGACAAGCAGCGAAAGCGTGCCTGCGTTGCTTTATAAGTTCTAGTGCAGCGTCCGTTCTTCCCCCAGCCTACGCATTCTTCTTAATAAACTCAGCCACATCCACAGTAGTGACGTCAACCTTAGACTCCCAGCCTGCAAGCACTTCTGCGCCGTCAATCTTAATATCAGCTGCCTTACTAAGTGCAAGAATAACAACAATACCTGCATTTACAAGGTGAGTCACAACATTTGTATAATCCTCGCCTTCTGCCGGAACATACAGATATACATGCTTGCTGTCAAGAAGAAGCTCCTTCTCAACCTTCTTTAAGAAATCAACATTAATCTTGTCTGAAAGAACAGCCTCAACAACAACAGGCTTCTGGTTGTTAAGCTCCGCTCTGAAAGCTGCGTCAACTTCCTTAACATCATCAGCTGTCTCATTAACTTCACGGACAACGCCGCAGGCACTAGTCATATTAGTAACACGGTCTATGAGGATAAGCTCGCCCATAGTCTTGTGAAGATTGAATTCATCAACAACAATTACATCAGCAAGAGAAATCTTGCATACTGCGATTTCATTTTTCTTAAGGAGAGCTGCCGGCTTCTCCTCACCTGTATTAACATCAATAGTATTGACAATCTCGGTAACAACGCCCGGAATAAGTCTTGTTCCAAGCTTTACAAAGAAGTTCTTATTATTAGTAAGAACATCATCGTCCATCCAGAGGATAGTAGCAGTAATCTCAGTTGCAAGCTTTAAGTCAGCACCTGCTGCAAGAACAGAACCTCTTGAAACATCAACCTCACGGTCTAACTGGATAGTAACCGGCTGTCCGATAGAAGCAGTCTGGGCTTCCTTGTCACCGACATGGATACTCTTAACATGAACATGCTCCTTAGTTGGAAGAGTGATAATCTCGTCACCAACAGATACGCTTCCTGCCTCAATCTGGCCCTGGAAACCACGGAATTCATGATTTGGACGGCATACTCTCTGAACAGGCATGTAGAAGCCCTTTTCTTCCTCAGTATCATCAACATCAACCTGCTCAAGATAAGGAAGAAGTGCCTGACCCTTATACCAAGGAATATTTTCAGACTTAGTTGTTACATTGTCACCCTCAGTTGCCGAAACAGGGATAACAACTACATCTGCAAGTGAAAGCTCCTTAGTAAGCTCTGCTATCTGCGCATTAATCTCGTTGAAACGCTTCTCGCTATAACCAACAAGGTCCATCTTATTAACTGCAAATACAAAATGCTTAATTCCCATGAGTGCGCAGATTCTTGCGTGTCTCTTAGTCTGGATAAGCACGCCCTGCTTTGCATCAACAAGGATTACTGCAAGGTCTGCAAATGAAGCACCAACCGCCATGTTTCTTGTGTACTCCTCATGTCCCGGAGTATCAGCAACGATAAAGCTTCTGTTGTCAGTTGTAAAATATCTGTAAGCAACATCAATAGTAATTCCCTGCTCTCTCTCAGCCATAAGACCATCAAGAAGAAGTGAATAATCAATCTTACCTTCACGGCTTCCGACCTTGGAATCAAGCTCTAACGCCTTCTCCTGATCTGCATACAATAACTTTGAATCATATAAAATGTGTCCGATAAGTGTAGATTTTCCATCATCAACACTACCGCATGTAATAAATTTAAGTAAACCTTTCATTCTAGAAGTACCCCTCTTTCTTTCTTCTTTCCATGCTTCCTGCTTCCTCATGGTCGATAACACGGCTTGTTCTCTCTGATTCAACCGCACTTAAAGTCTCTTCGATAATCTCGTCAAGAGTTTCTGCGTCTGACTCAACACCGCCTGTAAGTGGATAACAGCCAAGAGTTCTGAATCTTACCTTCTTCATCTGTGGCTTTTCGCCTGGAAGAAGTCTCATTCTGTCATCATCAACCATGATGATATTGCCGTCACGGTATACAACAGGTCTTTCTGCTGCAAAATAAAGAGGTACAATATCAATCTTTTCTCTCTGGATATACTGCCAGATATCCTTCTCAGTCCAGTTAGAGATAGGGAAAACTCTCATACTCTCGCCCTTGTGAATCTTAGTGTTGTAAAGCTTCCACATTTCCGGACGCTGGTTCTTAGGATCCCATGCCTGTGCTGTATTTCTGAAAGAGAAAATTCTCTCCTTAGCTCTTGATTTCTCCTCGTCTCTTCGTCCGCCGCCAAATGCTGCTGTGAAGCCGTATTTGTTAAGTGCCTGCTTAAGAGCCTGAGTCTTCATGATATCAGTGTAAGCTGAGCCGTGGTCAAATGGATTAATTCCCTGCTTAACACCTTCTTCGTTAGTGTAAGTAAACATCTCAATTCCAAGCTTCTTGGCCGTCTCATCTCTGAACTTAATCATTTCCTTAAACTTCCATGTTGTATCGATGTGAAGAAATGGAAATGGCGGTTTCTCAGGATAGAAAGCTTTCATTGCAAGATGAAGCATAACTGAGCTGTCCTTTCCTATAGAATACAGCATTACCGGCTTTTCGCATTCTGCTGCAACTTCCCTTATAATATATATCGCCTCTGCTTCGAGTGCGTCCAAATGTGATAAATTACCCATGATATTCCTCCCTAATATTTATTAGATTCTTGTCTGTTGACCTCAAGCGTCTTAACTGTTCCGTCTGGCGAAGTCACCGTCCATGTATTGATGCTTCCATTCTGTCTGAACGAAAGAGTGCTTCCCTTGCCGCCGACATCAGCACCCAGAAAGAAATTAATTGCCTCAAAACGACATTCTTTAAGACATGATGTGCAACCCCAGCAGTCCTTGACATGCTTTATAAATGCTTTTCCATCAGTATCTTTCTTAATAAGATTGCCAGGACAGGCTTCAACGCACTTCCCGCAGCCAACGCATTTTAACTTATTTATCTGAATGCTCATAGCTGTCGCCTCCCCTCACAAGGTCTCTTATGATTATCTTAATCTCGCCATTCTCCTTGCGGGAGTTGACATATTTTAACCAGTCATCACTCTTAGCCGGATAATCCATATTCTCCGCAAAGCTGTGCCAACGGGTTTCTTTTCTTGCTTTCAAATGTGCTATAACACTTCTGCACACCGTAAGTCTTTCTCTTATCTCATAGATTCTAAGCAAGTCATCTGCATCCTGTGCCGCAAGATTATCAATGCTCTGCTCTAAGAATTTAATCTTCTCATCTGCAAGCTCAAGTCTTGCTTCATTGTACTGATAATCAGTGCTTATGCCACCTGCGTACTGGTCCATAATCTTCTGCATTGCTTCCTCAGTCTGCTCGATATCAACCAGTCCCTGCTTATTATTAAGAAATCTCTCATACTCGCTCTTCTTTGCAAATGCGTTCTCAGACAATTCTGAATCTGCCACCTCATTTACAACAAAGCCCTTTCCTGAGCCTTCAAGCCTTTCAGCTATTGCCTGTGCTGCAATCTCGCCCTCTGCCAGAGCTCCTGTTACATATTTCTGAGGACATCCGCCTGCAACATCACCCGCTGCATAAAGCCCGTGGATTGTAGTCTCTCGGTTATTGTCAACCCAGTAACCACTCGCCGTATGACCTCCGACTATGTATGGCTCAGTTCCTTCTATCTCAACATTTTCTTCAGAAGGACCGCCCGCCGCCTCAAGCCACTTAAGCGTCTGGCTCGGTGCCATGTTAAGATATGCTTTGTAAAGGTCTTCCTCCTGCTCCCTGCTTATTCCCTTAGTTCCAAGATAGCAAGGACCTCTGCCCTCGCGGTTCTCAGTAACTGTTCCATAAAGTCTCTGTGAAGTTGTAAGACCATATTTGTTCTCATACACTTCACCGTTGGAATTAAGCTGCTTTGCCGGAACTCCCTGTGCGATAGTTCCTGTCGGAGCAATCGTATCTTTACATCTTAAAGCAATGAATCTCATCTCAAATGTGGTCATCTCCGCTCCTGCATTGATTCCCATTGCATATCCGGCTCCTGTATTGAACGGTGGATACCACATTTTATGTCTTGAAAATCCAGGATTGTTAGGTCTGTAAAGACCTGCCGCTCCGCCAGTAGCCACAAGAACTGCCTTCGCATTTATCTCATAGAACACTGCATCATTGACATCAAATCCGTATGCACCTTTAATCTCGTTATTCTCTACTATGAAATCTGTTATATTCAGGTGATTGATTACCGTTACATTGTCCTGCTTCTTAACTGCATCTGCCAGTATCGGCTTGATATTCTCACCATTTATCTTAATATTGCGGTTTCCTCTCGCAACATATTCTCCATTCTCGTCCTTGAGTATTACAAGTCCTAAGTCCTCCATTATCTTAGTGACATGATTAAGCCTCTCAGACATTGAAAGAAGCAAATCCTCTCTTACAATTCCATCTGCATCTTTCTTACAATAATCAACATAGTCCTGTGGCACCCTGCCTTTAGTGATGTAGGCATTAATTGCATTAACACCTGCAGCAAGACATCCGCTTCGTACAATGTTCGCCTTCTCAACAATCAGTACATCAATGTCTTTCTTCTTTCCAAGCGTAATACCTGCAAAACACCCTGCCGTTCCGCCACCTATAATAAGTACATCTGTGTCAATAATTCTATTCTTCAACCTTCATGTACCTCCTCGCATATTTCTGCATAATCTTCTTGCAAAATCTATTTCCATATAAACATAGTATCTTGGTATGTAAATCATTATATTCTCAATTTCTTATTTGTCAATAGGGTTTTTGCAGATTATTGTTATTTGAATTGTGGGGGAGCCAGGTATTGGCTCGGTATTAGCTGAGTATGGGGCTGGATATTGGCCTAGTAAGGAGCTGGGTATTGGCTGGGTGCCTACTAATCTCCCTCTTTTCTCAACTTTAATAGGTCTTTCTCGGTTGATTTCCTCTCTCCTGCTCTTTATCTTGCTTAATTTTGCCTACTAATCTTCCATTTTCCTCAACTTTAGTAGGTCTTTCACAACTATTTTCTTCCCATCCGCTCATCTTCTTGCTTGATTTCGCCTACTAATCTTCCACTTACGCTCTCTTTAGTAGGTCTTTCCCAGCTGTTATCCTCTCTCCTGTTCTTTATCTTGCTTGATTTCACCTACTAATCTGCTGCTTACGCTCTTTTTAGTAGGTCTTTCCCGGCTGTTATCCTCCCTACTGCTCTTTATCTTGCTTGATTTTGCCTACTAATCTTCCACTTCTATCAGCTTTAGTAGGTCATCCCCCAAAAAAGAACTTGATTTTATACGAAAAATATATACATAATAAAGCGGAGCAAATATAACACTTAAACAATTGTATACACCATGTCAAAATGGTTATTATATATGTAATGACTAATATACGGCTGTCACCTACACAACAGCAGATGACAGCCGTATATACCTAATCTCAAGGAGGTTTTATGATAATAGATTTTCATACACATACATTTCCAGATGAACTCGCTGACAGGGCTGTTGGTACATTAGCCCACAGTGGCGGCATCCATAACTATCTTGACGGAAGAGTGGACTCACTTAAAGAATCCATGAAAAAAGCTGGAATTGATTACTCCGTACTGCTTCCCGTGGCAACCAAGCCTAATCAGTGCGACACAATCAATACACTTGCTTTAAAGACTAATGAAACAAGTAAGACAACCGGATTAATTTCATTTGGGGCAATACATCCGGCTTGTGAGAATTTCAGAGAAATATTGAACTGGCTTTCCAACAATGGTTTCAAAGGCATCAAACTTCACCCAGTTTTCCAGAAAACCAATATAGATGATATGCAGTCATTAAGGCTTATCGAATATGCATCAGCACTCGGGCTTATAATACTTATACATGCAGGCTTCGATATAAGCTTTCCGGGCTGCGATGAATCAAGCGTAGACAGACTTACAACAATGATTCAGAAAGTAAAACCAGAAAAACTCGTCCTTGCACACATGGGAGGCTGGGGACAATGGAACGAAGTTTCCTCCATATTAAAGGAAGATTACATGAAAAATGTATATCTTGATACCTCATCATGCATCAAGAAGCTCAATCACAACGCAAGCCTTCCAATAGAAAAATTCAAGAAAATGGTCAACATTCACGGTGCAGACCACATATTATTCGGCTCTGACAGCCCATGGGACGACCAGAAAGACGCAGTAGATTTAATAAAAGAGTGTGGATTTTCAGAAAAAGATACCGATGCAATACTGGGTAAAAATGCGGTTACACTCCTTAATCTATAATTCAATCAGAAAGTTTTGCGGTTATAACCTAAAAATTTTTTACAGTTTATTTTTTCGACAACGCACATATTCACCAAACATAAATCAAGCAGGCTGTCCCACATAACAGCCTGCTTACAATTTAACCACCAATAAAATCATCCCCACCACATGCACAACAAGCATAGCAGGAACCGTATACTTAAAATACCACTTTTTTGTCTTATGTCTGAACATCTGCATTGCAATAAAAGCTCCAAGCGAACCGCCGATTAGTGCTGTAATAAGAAGAGTCGCCTCCCTTATGCGCCATTTGTTGTGTATCGCTTTCCACTTATCAATTCCATACAAAGCAAATGTTACTACATTAATAATCAATAAATATATTCCTATAATCTTAAGCATTACTTTTCTTTAAATGCATAATCCCAAGTCTTAGCATTGCCTGACTTATTCTGCACAATCGACATCTGCCATTTTGCATCATCTTTATTCGTGCTGTCCTTAACAGTATAATATGGCGACTTTCCGCTATCCGACATATAGATTATGACGCTGTCTCCTTTCGCATCTGGTGTATCCATTGTACCATAGAATACATAAGATGCATACGAATATTCCGTATCAATGCTCTTGCTGCTAATATACTGCGTATTCTCCTGCGGCTTATGCTCTTCGACATACATTTCGCGCTTCTCAATCACAACTTCCGGATACTTAGTCTTAAGAAATTCTTCCGCTTCCTGTGCCGTTTCCTGAGACACCTTTGCTGTGCGATTCTCCTGAACCTTAGATATCACCGGCTTAATGAGTAGTATTACTGCAATTACCACAACAATAAATACTGCAAATACAATAGCCAAAGTCACCCTTTTCTTAACAACATTTTTATCATCCATAAATCTCGCCCTCCTTTTTCAATGTCTCTTATTAAAAATGTGTTTCTTTATTTACTGTAATTATATAACACGAAACTTACATCCAGCTTACATGTATATATAATATACATTTGTACTTGCCAATCTCATGATAATCTGCTAAACTACACAGGCTGTGTTATGACACAGTAACAAATCGTGTGTTCGAGACCTTCCACACGTAAAACAAAACTAAAGGAGATAATTGAATATGAAGAAAAAAGGAATGAGTGTGAAATTCATCACACAGGCCGCTGTAATTGCAGCAATCTATGTCGTACTTGTAGTAATCTTTAACTACATCAGTTTCGTACCAGTGCAGTTTCGAATCGCAGAGGCACTCACAATACTGCCTTACTTTACACCTGCAGCAATCCCTGGATTATTTGTTGGCTGTATAATTGCTAACATCCTTGGTGGCGCAATTGTATGGGATGTAGTATTTGGAAGCATTGCAACACTTATCGGCGCAATCGGAACATACCTGTTAAGAAAGCATAAGTGGCTTGCACCAGTTCCACCAATTGTTGCTAACACAATCATTGTACCATTCGTACTTAAGTTTGCTTACGGCTCAGAGGGCATGTTTGCAATGTTCTTCGTTACAGTTGGTGCTGGCGAGATAATCGTATGCGGAATCATCGGCATGATACTTTTATATGCACTTACACCAGTAAGACATGTAATCTTCGGTGATGCGGAATAATTCACACAACACATAAAACACAAGGCAGAAGAACTACCTGAGAAATTCAGGTAAATCTTCTGCCTTTTTCAATATCCTTATTCACCCTTTCACCATATACTCACATTTCCCATCACAGCCGCAATCACAATCACCGCAGCCATAAGAAGCACAGACACAACCCTTCCGCGCACCTCAGAAAAACGGCTGCACAGTACATATGTAACTGCAAATGTAATGAGCATTGCAATCAGCCTTACAATCAGTCGGATTATCATAAATGTTCCAACAGTAATATAAAACCCGCAATCCCTCATAAATGTGAGACTCATAAGCGGTGCGTCCGTATACGGCATGCCATAATAGCTTCGCAAATGTATCATATCAATTCCATACACAAGAACATACAGGACTATGCACAACACTAAAGATGCCACAATCCGCTTAACCTTAACAGTGTTCTTTCCGCTTGCAGCATTGACAATATATTTAGTTCCTGTGCTTGTCTCAATTCCGATATTCTCAGAAACAATAAGCACAACAGACACAAGCAGAGCCATAAGAAGAACAGTCTCTCTTGCCTTTCCGTACTTGCCAAATATCTCCTCATATCCCCTGTCTGACATCATGTAACCATCAATACCAGTCTCTTCCTTAAGATTCTCAAGATATTCCTGCTTCTGCTCAAATTCCCTCACCGCAGCATAACGCGACGCATATATAGACACAGTCGAATTAATCTGCGATAACTCGTCAATTCCAATCTCACCATTCTCATACTGTTCAGAAGCTTCCATACTTTTCTGGACAGCCTGCATATAATCAGCTCTGCGCTCATCAATCAGGGCGGATATCTGCGAATAATCAGCACCGCCCTTTTCAAGATATATCCTGTCACGCTCTCTGGAGTTGTCCGAGAAAGCCATCTTTCCATAACTGATAAAATACATAACAACCAGCAGAAGCACCACAATAACCGTAAATCCCCTGCTTGTCACAAGCAGCTTGTGAAGCTCCTTGAATACAACAGGCACATTTGCAAAAATATGCTGATATCCGGCATACAGCTTATCAGTAAGCCGTGTCAGCACATTTTTACCCTGACTCGGACGCATAAACACAGTTCCCACTACCGCAACTGCCACGGACACAACAAGAATCACCATAAGCGCCCAGAACATAATAGCCGACTCAGATATGACAAAGCTTCCCCTTCCGCGGTTCGCATATGTGCTGATGACCGCGTTGACCTTCATAAGACGCACAATATTAATCTGTTTAAATGCACTGTAGATGCTGTGAAGTCCTATCCTGTAATACATAAGCACTTCCAGCCCCACAACTACTCCAGTCAGAATAAGCGCATGATTTCGCTTCCTGTTGACAACGAATACAGTCCATAATGCCACGCTAAGAACCACTACCGCCAGCGCACTGTATACATAATTGTATAGCACGAACCCAATCTGGCTCATCGGCATAGCAAATCTTTCAAATGCCTGTATAGACTGAACCGGCGCATTGAGCGCACCTGCTCCGCCGTATAACAGCAGCGCTGCTGCAAATGTTGTAAAATACAGACCCGCTGTTATAACCACGCCAGAGCCTGCGATAATAAACAGTCTGTGTAACGCAAGCCGAAGCCTTCCGCTTCCTGCCGAATGTACAATCCCCCACATTCCATTATCACGCTCACCCGACAGACCATATATTATGAAAACCATCATAATCAGCGCGAAGTAAAATGTGTAATAATAATTCACAAAACTGCCTGCTGCTTTATTATTAACAAGATAAAGCGATACATCAGCTACTTTTTCAAAATCCTTGCCAGTCTTTACAATATTATTATATGTAAAGCTGTTCTTATCTGAAAATATAGAGAAAGTCATAAGCTGCTGTGCATTAGTCTGAATCTGCTTCATGTCTTCAGGATACTTCTTTATATATTCCAACTGGCTTTCTATATCCCTTAATACCGTCAGAAACAGAAGCTGCTCACTCTCAGACAGTGCCTTATATTTCCCCAAAACTTCGGTCTCCGCACCAGCCTGTACCTCGGATTCCGCCACAGTCCCCTGCTTATCAGCCTTCCTGTAACTTAATATCCTCTTTATATCCGAATCCACCGCATTTATCGCAACCTCAATATCATAATTGCCATAGTAATCAACACACCACTGCCGCTGCGCGGTTTCAAACCTTAATTCCTTAATCCCTGCGCCCTTTGTCTGCTGATACACATACAACGATACATTAATAATAAGTAATGCGATAAAGCCAATGACAACTTTCCTGTTAATCAGTCTCCTAAACTCGTTCATATTCCGCCCCTCACTGTGTAAGCCCACTTCAAAATCACTTAACAGGAACTATCTCCACACTGCTGCTAATATTGCTCTTATCAATATACGACAGCTTATTAGAGTAGCCTATGAACAGGTACTTGTCGTCGCCGTAGTACAGATTACTCATTTTCCTTCTGTCGAGTTCTATAGTATTGACAAGTGTTCCGTCTGGATTGAGTACAAATATTTTTTCATCAATAAAATTAGTAATCTGGGTTGCACTTCCTGCACCACCGTTACACATATATATGTACTTTCCATCATATGACAAGGCTGCCATTACTATTGAATCATCAGCCTTATACAACAGTTTGCCATCATTTTCATTAAGCTTTCTTGAATAAAGCCCCTTATCTATCACGAAATAGTACAGAATTCCATTGTCTGTATCAACATAATAATCAGATATATTCTTATCAGATACCAGTTCTGCGCTGCCTGTGGCATAATCATAACAATAAAGCTTGTAATTAACGTCTGCCGTTAATGTTTCTTTATCAATTGAATTATGATTTATCAGGAAAAACAGCTTATCACCGAAGCTTCTTGCCTCGTTAATAGCGTTATTTGCTCCCTCATATGAGAACACTTCACTTGTCTTTCCATTTGCAAGTTCTGCCTTTACAATCACTACTTTATCAGTATCTTTGCTCTCAACTGCCCCCATGTGTCCAATTCTGTCATATGCATATACACAATCATCATGGAATACTAAAGACACTGTTCCATCATCACTGGCAAACAGATCTGCAACATCCTCTCTGCTGCTTCCATCTTTCGCAATTCTTTCTAACTTAGCCATACCGCCTTCCACTTTAACAACATATAGACTTCCCTTATAGTAATGAAGCGGAGAATTGTCGTAACTGCTGTCTAATACTGCATTACAATCTGATGAATTATGCTTACATTCAGCTTTGGCACACACTGGAATAATCTTATGTGTACTGTCATCAAGATACATAAGCATTGTAGTCGAATCAGTATCACTCCAGTCCAGATAATAATATCCCGACTCCGCTTTAGCCACACGATGTCCGTCAGTTCTCCAGCTGCTCATCTCGTCTGACTCTGTTGCATTGCCGACATTAATTGTTTTGTCTGATTTCCCTCTTCTCATCCCCAGAACTACTGCCACCACGATTCCAACAACTACAACTGCTGCAATAATACCTATAATAACCTTTTTCTTACCCTTCATATGAGACACCACCCTTCTTCAATTCATAACTATAATTATAGCACTTTTAGTTATCTATTAAAAGACATATTGAACGAAATAACATAAATACTGCTTAAAATGCATCATTTTGATTAATTATCCTGTAATCTCACCACACAGACTATTACCCTAAGCGGTGGGTACTCTTACCGCTTTCCAAAGTTACCCGGTAAACCTACTATTTCATCAATTTTCACAATCTGGTAGGTCTTTTTTACATTGTAAGTTGGATTATGATGCTTCTTTCCATCTTAAATGCCTACTAAATCTGTCACATCTCACACTTTAGTAGGTCTTTTTCTGATATATCTGTAATATTAGTCGCATCTCGTCAGCTAAAAAGCCTACTATTCTCGCATAAATCACAACTTTAGTAGGCAATTTTCTTTAGCCACTTTAATTCCCATCAAAATTTCTTTTCAAAAGACCTACTATTTCATCTCATTTAGCAACATTAGTAGGCTTTTTACCAACTACTCAAGCAATTTCCTGTCAGAACACTTAACTTATACATTATTTGCCTCTCCACAAATAATAAATTCTTTCCTTTCATCAATAAATTTAGAGTATATTAATTAACTTCCGCCTTTTTAAACTCATAATTTCCCAGAATATCCTTTTTATCTATATATACAAGTTCTCCTCCCGTTTTTGCAAAAAACATATATCTGTCATCTCCAAAATATGCTGTTCCTGAATTCTTGTCGAGTGCAATTGTATTAACAACCGTTCCATCAGTTTTCAGAACGAATATTTTTCTTTCTATCTTCCTGCTGTAATCAGTCGCACTTCCAGCCCCACCATTAGACATGTATAGATAATTTCCATCATATGACATTGTGGCACGTACTATTGTTTCATCTACTTTATACAGCAATGTTGACTCTGTATCGTTAAGTTTTCTTGAATACAGACCTTTTCCAATTACAAAATAGAACAATATCCCATTATCTTCATCTACATAATAATCCGATATATTCTTATCTGAAATCATACTTGCCTCTCCTGTATTATAATCATAACAATACAGCAGAAATGATTCATTAATCTCATGTTTATCTCTGTCTAACGAATAAGTGAATATCTTAAAAAATAATTTATCCCCAAAACTTCTTGCTCCTGATATAGCAGCATTTTTGCCTTCATATGAAAATGCTTCTTCTGATTGTCCAGTCTTTAAATCTATCTTTTTAATAACTTCTTTTCCGACTTCATCACTTGCTGTATGTCCCAGATGATCATAAGCATATATGCAGTCACCATGAAAAACCATTGATATTGATGTAACACCATCATTAGCAAACAATTCTGCCACATCTTCCCTCTTGCTTCCATCTTTCTGTATTCTTACAACCTTCGCCATACCTGCATCAACTCTTACCATATATATGTATCCTTTATAATAATAGACAGGTGTCGAAAGATAATCCATTGAATAAAATGCATTACAATCAGAGCTGTCATGTGTACAATCAGGCTTTGCACATACAGCTATAGACTTCTTTGCAGTATCATCAAAATATCTCAAAGTAGTTCCATCAATATCATATGTGAGATAATAATAACCATCCTCTGATTTGGCAATTCCGTGAATATCCGGATTCCAATAGCTCTGTTCATCTGTTTCTTCGCTGCTCTTGCCTAAGTTTATTGACTTTTCCTTCTTTCCCCTCACCATTACCAAAGCAACGGATAATGCAGCCACACAGATTACAGCCACAATAATTATCATAAATAATTTCTTTTTTGACATAAAAAGCACCTCCCCCAATTTATGATCATAATTATAGTACTTTTAATTATATATTAAAAAACATATTGAACGAAATAACATAAATACTGCTTAAAATGCATTATTTTGATTAATTATCCTGTCATCTCACCACACAGCCTATTACCCTAAGCGGTGGGTACTCTTACCGCTTTCCAAAGTTACCCGATAAACCTACTATTTCACCAATTTCCACAATCTGGTAGGTCTTTTTCTGATACGTCTGTACTATTAGTCGCATCTTGTCAGCCAAAAAACCTACTATTCTCGCATAAATCACAACTTTAGTAGGCAATTTTCTTTAGCTGCCTTAATTCCCATCAAAATTTCTTCTCAAAAGACCTACTATTTCATAACATTGAGCAACATTAGTAGGCTTTTCACCAAATTATGCACTGGTTTCATATGCTATTTGACACTGCCCCAACAATAACATATACGAAAAATGTGCCTAAAAAGTTTTAATTATCCCCAACAATCTTTCCATCGCTTATAGTAATTATCCTGTTCGTCATCTTAGCAATCCCCTCATCGTGGGTTACTATAATGACAGTCTTTCCCGACTTGTTGATTTCCTTAAGAAGCTCTAACACCTCATGTCCTGTCTTCTGGTCAAGCGCTCCTGTCGGTTCATCGGCAAGTATGATATCTGCATTAGTAACCAATGCTCTTGCTATCGCAACTCTCTGCTGCTGTCCGCCTGACATCTTTCCCGGAAGCTTGTTTCTTTCCGATAATATTCCAAGATGTTCCATCTGTTTTAATATAATTCTCTTTCTTTCCTTGCGCTTAACATTGGCTGCAAGAAGCGGAAGCTCTATATTCTCATATGCCGTATAATAATCCATCAGTGCAAAATGCTGGAACACATACCCGATCTTTTCCTTACGCAGCTTATGTACCTGTGAACGGCTTGCCGCTGTCACCTCAGTATCATCAAGATAGTACTTCCCTGATGTCGGGCTGTCCATGCAGCCTATTATCTTAAGCAGCGTACTCTTTCCACTTCCTGACGCTCCCATAACCGAAACGAATTCTCCATCCTCTATCTTAAGGCTTACATCATCAAGTGCCTTCGTATCATCAACCTTTTCATTGTATATCTTCGTAATATTCTCTAATCTTATCATTCCATATCCTCCAATGTAACAGCCGGGTTCATCTTCATTATCCTGTATACAGGAACAATTATTGTACACACAAGTGCCGTAAGGTTAATAAACAGTACAGACACTATAAGCCTTAAGTTCCAGCTTATCGTGTAAAGCTTTATTCCAAGAACTCCCGTTGCAAACAGATGAACTAGAACATATATAACAAGTGATGCCATGCCAAGTATAAGAATGTCCCTCGCAATTCCTCCGATTAATCTTAACTGCCCGAAGCCATAAGTCCTCTTTATTGCAAATTCCTTATTTCTTTCTATAATCCAGAATTCAGACATAAGCATACAGTTAAGAATACAGAAGATATACACGACTTTATTTATCCTGATGTTCTCTTTCTGGAGAGTTTTTTCAACTGTACTCTGTCCGTTTCCTGATACTGAACGGCTCTCAATTGCACAATTAATATCCGCTCCGTATACATTGTTATATACCTTTTCATATGTATCATTAAGTTCAGTTGTATTACTATCAATCATAATTGTGTATTCCTTCAGCTCATTGACAGATTTTCTTACATTATCTCCAAGACATCTGTTATCGAACACAATCATGTTGTCAGAATAATCAGAGCCTTCATTGCCGATTATACCTGTAACCTCATATGTTTCATTCTCAAATGTTACATAATGCTTTCCGTTTTCTTCATACGCATATCTGTACTGTGACCTTCCGAGAGCTACGAGTCTCTTTCCATAATCTTCTTCTGATGTTCCGGGAATCCTTCCACTCTCCATCACATATGGCAGTTCTTCGTTCACTGCCAGTATAATCTCCGGTGCAACAGTGGAAGATTTTCTTTCCGTATAATATAATCCTACCTTCTTTGCCCTTATATTGCCTTCTGTAACTCCGTCCGTACATGCCGATAAAATGTCCGATTTATTCAATGATACAACTGACATCTCTATACGGTTCTTATACAGTGCAGCAAGCCTGTCCGCTTCCTTCTGGTATGCCTTGTTATATATTCCCAATGCCCCAAATATCGTAACATACATTATAAGCTGTCCTATTATGAAGAAGCAGGCTGTAAGTCTGTATCTGAATACACTATGCATAATTTTCTTTATTATATTCAAACCTAACGCCACCTCATTTCTTCATAAGGTCGATAAGACCTTTTCCATGCAGATACACAACAGGTACTATGCACGATATGACTGTCATAATCACAGCCTCTGCTGCAATAATAAGAGGAACATATATACAGTGTGCCATTATCATTGCTTTATTGGTTACTTCAAGTGAAGACTCCATGGTAGAAACACTTACTATTATCTTTCCGAATGTCTCCCACTGACAGTACAGCCATACAGTAAGTGCAGATACTATAATCAGTATCAGATTCTTAATAAGAATCATTGAATAGACAGCTTTTCTGCTGATTCCGTTAATTATGAATATCGCATAATCTCTTCTGTTAATAAGACATTCAATAATCGTAACCGCCGATATCGCAACTATTGCTATAACATACAGAAGTACCGATGCTATAAATGTCTTGTCATTAGTTATTGCATTGTCTTCATTTTCCTTATCAAGCTGTTCTCCTTCATTAGTAATAGATGCCCTTATCCCATTCTCAGCCTGATAATCCATAAGCTTACTCTTTATTACATCATTGTCTTTATAATCTGCGACATAATAGACAGGTGTCGTGTATTCCAGACTCTCTCCCCAGTCATACTTAGATGTATCCTTTGTTACCACAAGTCCACTCTCCGACAGATCCGGTTTCTCAAGTGTTATGGTCTCATTAACAAGCCATTGTGCGTCGTCCTTAAGAAATCCCACAACTACACATTCTGATGCCATTGTCTGGCATCTCTGTCCTATCTCATAGACTCCCTTATATGAACTTCCAATCCACACAAGGTCATATCCTTCCCACTCTGCCTGCTTCTGTTCAATATCTGCCCTGCTTACTCCTGTATTACACATGTCAGCTATATCAGAATCACTTATTACAACATTTACATAACCATTATCAAACTGCACATCATTTTTTATAATTAGTCCATATGCTGATATTTCTTCTATTGAAGCAAGTCCTTCTAGCATGTCACTCTGCTCAGCATGAACACTTCTTGTAGAAAATTTAATCTTATTAATATTATAGGGACTTATACTGTAAGCCTTCCGTTTTATTCCAGTCTCACATCTGTTCTTCGTATATGTATTCCATGTCCTGTCTGTCATATAGAAGGATATAACACATATGAACATAAGCATTATCGTTACAAATGCCCGTTTTATATACTCCCTGTATATAATAATTAATTTATTAACCAGTTTCATCTATTGTATCCGCCCCCTTTGTCTCAATCCCATCTTCTATTCTATGAACTTAGCCTTATTGGCTTCCTTCCATGCGGCATATGCAGACTCCCCGCCTTCATCCATTACATATCCCATTCCTTCACTTATATAAAATGAATACTCACATGGAATATCTTCCATCTCAAGGACCATAAGAAACTGTTTATATCTGTTATCCTTATTAAACCAGGCATAATCCATATAGTATACATCTGTAGTCTTTATTTCCCTGTCCGCTATCAGGTCACACTCTGAATAGCCGTTGCTTCTAAAAGCTTCAAGCATTTTAGTATTCTGATCCCTTGAATATCTGTCATCCGCTGAAAGATACTTATTCCACACCTCATGTGGTATGCCATATATACTCAGCTTAATATCCGGAACACTGTCAAAAAAGTCCTCGTATATTGCAAATGATATTGCCAGCACATCAATTGCAGAAATCTCATGTAGTAATATTGCATCGTTTCCTCCGTCCCGATTTCCATCTTCGATTGTTTCTGGATCAGAAAACACCTCTGTTACTGTACAATTAAATTCCTCTACTTGCTTTTGCAATTCTTCACTATATTCACGATATGGCATACCAATACCAAATCCGTCTGCATTCTTTATTTTCATGCCATCGGGCTTATTAATCTTTTTATGGATTTCATATAGATCCATATCTAAAGAGTAGGCATCATCTACATATTTAACGCCTCTTTTTTTGTCAGCTTCTGCAATATCAGGAAGATACAATTCCAAATCCCCAAACTGGATTTTCTTAAATTTCCCCGCAGAAGCACTGTCAGAATCTGCACTTCCGCTTTCTAATTCCTTAGCTGATGCCTGTGTAACATCTGGTTTAGCAAGCAATTCAGAACTTTCATCCGATACAACATCTTTGTTTTCAGAACATGCACTGAATGTAAGCATAACTCCCAATAATACTGCTGTTAATAATCCCCTTCTCATGTGTTCCCTCCATACTTTTTAATACGACATTATACACACAATTTATTTTACTTTATACATTTAATTATAGCTGATTTCATGTTCTATCTGACACTATCAATACATATACACAATTAGTATCCGCCCCTTTGTCTCAATCCCCATCTTCTATTCTATAAACTTATCCTTATTATCCTCTTTCCACTTAGCATAATCCTGTGAATTACTTATGTTATAATTCATGTCATCATTGATAGCCACTGCATAATCAATCGGCATTTCATCAAATTCTGCCACTATGAACAACTGTTTATATCTGTTATCCTTGTTATACTCACTGTAATCCATATAATATACACCGCTCTTATCAATTTTCCTGCTGGCAAGTTTATCACAGTCTGAATAATTATTTTCAGCCAGTGCTGTCATCATGGCTTTAGTATCATTAATAGAATATACATCATCTTCTGGCATGTATTTATTCCATGTTGAATAACTCATTCCATAAACATTTACTGTAAGATTAGGTATTGTTTCATAAAAGCTCTCATATAAAGCAAATGACACTGCCTGTACATCTACATGTTTGAACTCATGCTTCATTTTTTTATTTCTATCAGCTTCTTCATCTCTTTCATAACTTATATTTGTTTCTTCATCTGATTCTCTATATGCACTTGCCACTCTTGTCTTAATCAATTCATTCTTTGATTCAGCCATTTCATCTCTTGTAATTTGCTTTTCTTCCGAATCAACAGCAAATTCTGGAAACGCTGCTGCACAACAGCTTAATTGCGTATTACCTTCTACTGAAGAAGTTCCTTCTGGACGATTTATAGATTTATGTACATTTACATTTTCCGCAAAATACGCGTCATACAGATACTCCACGCCTCGTATTTTGTCACTTTCTTTTATTATTGGAAAATATAATTCATATATTCCATACTGGATTTTCTCATATTTTCCTGTCTCATCTGTTCCTGAATCACCATTAGCACTTTCACTTTCTTTAGTTGATGCCTGTGTAACCTCTGGATTAGCAAGCAGTTCAGAACTTTCATCTGATGCAACATCTTTGTTTTCAGAACATGCACTCACTGTAAACACAGCTCCCAATAATGCCATAGTTAATAATAACTTTTTCATAGATGCCCTCCTTTAACAAACACGATTACAATCACTTTCCCTGACACACATATATACGAATCCTGTTAAAAAAAAGTTGGAAAATACGTTTCATTCCGCACAACAATTACTAATTTAATTATAAAAAAAAGCTATAACCAATGCAACTCAATTCTCACAATCTCTGTTACATTAATTATAGCTTTTTTTATATTTTATCCTAGATAAATGTCACGAAATGACGAAAAAGTAGCATGAAATGCATTATTTTTCTTTACTATCCCCAACAATCCTAATATCCACTCGATATTATTCTCCACTTACCGCCTTCAGTTCGAGCAAGATACCAGCCATAACCTGTTTCCTCATCATCTACATCAAAGCCGGTATTTTCCACATCTTTCTCTTTCTTTGATGTATGAAAATCACTTTTGAAATATATAACCTCAGTAAAATCATCTGTCCAGCCATCTCTTTTGGCTAATTCATTTATCCATTTCAAAACACTATCTGAATTACTGGATTTATCACCTGCATAATAGACTTTATGAAGCTCAAATCCTTTCATATGCCTAATCTTTCTTTTTATTACCTTAATAGCTTCATCCATATCTTTTTGTGTATAGATATCTGAAGTTCCATAGTCTATCTCTACTTTAGGCGTTGTTACTATCTTTGTTATTACAAAGCCTATTACTGCGGCAACACAAAGAACTACTATTACTATTATAGTTACTTTTTTCTTTTTTGATTTTTCTTTATCCATATTAACCTCCTTATCCAAACACGCCCCACATTATTCATGCCACATTATTCTTTACTATCCCCAACAATCCTGCCATCACTGATAGTAATAATCCTATCCGTCATCTTAGCAATCCCTTCATCATGGGTTACTATAATGACAGTCTTTCCAGACTTATTAATCTCCTTAAGAAGCTCTAACACCTCATGTCCTGTCTTCTGGTCAAGCGCTCCTGTCGGTTCATCAGCAAGTATGATATCCGCATTAGTCACCAAAGCCCTTGCTATCGCAACTCTCTGCTGCTGTCCGCCTGACATCTTTCCCGGAAGCTTATCCTTTTCTGACAATATTCCAAGATGTTCCATCTGCTTTAATATAATTCTTTTTCTTTCCTTGCGTTTGACATTGGCTGCAAGAAGCGGAAGCTCTATATTCTCATATGCAGTATAGTAATCCATCAGTGCAAAATGCTGGAACACATACCCAATCTTTTCCTTGCGCAGCTTATGTACCTGTGAACGGCTTGCCGCAGTAACCTCAGTATCATCAAGAAAATACTTTCCTGCTGTAGGTGTATCCATGCAGCCTATAATCTTAAGAAGTGTACTCTTTCCACTTCCTGACGCTCCCATAACCGAAATGAATTCGCCGTCCTCTATCTTAAGACTTACATCATCAAGCGCCTTTGTATCATCAACTTTTTCATTGTATATCTTTGTAATATTTTCTAATCTTATCATTTAATATCTCACTCCGTTTTTCCTACAATATATAATGAATCCTTTCTCAGTATTTTAACAACCGGATATCCCATAAAAAAAGCAATTGCAATTATTATTGCAGCAAACATCACCAGTACACCTGTTAAATTTATTTCTATAAAATTCGTTCTCATTATTAATACATTTATAATAAATGCACTTAAAATAAATATAATCAGTGCCGTTAAACATAGAAACAATATATTTACAGATATATCAGCTATTATCCTTAGGTTGCTCATTCCATATATCTTTTTTATTGCAATCTCTTTCTTTTTCTGTATAAACAGAAATTCCGATATAAGCAAACAATTCAGAATACAGAAAATGTATATAATAATGTTTGTGTTCATTTCCTCTCCAGAAATATCCTTTAACATATCACCATTCCCTGTTAAATTCATCTTCTGTGCTGATATCTGTGCTGTCTTATCAACACTTTTTATATTTCCATATACATTTGCGTAAGAATCGTCCAGTGCTTCAGTATTACTTGCTAACTGAAATGTATATGTGCCCTTAGAAATTATCTTGTTCAGAGTGTTTTCTCCTATACATTTCATATTAAAAACCATAGTATAATCCCAGTAATCTGAATTTTCACTGCCTATAATTCCACATACCTCATATGGTTCGTTTTCAATTGTTACATACCTTTTCCCATCTTTTTCATATGAATCTTTATACTTATACCTGCCTACAGCTACAATGTTTTTACCTTCATCTTCTTCCAAAGTTCCGGGAATATGCCCATTTACCATCTGATATGGAAATGATTCATTTTCTTTTATTATAACTTCACATTTGGTATTCCGTCCAATTTCAGCATATGCTAATGATAACTTACCACATACTGTCAGATTTCCTGCGTCCGCACCATTTGCAACATATTTAAACATATCATTAGCATTACCGGTTGTTATATTCATTTCTATGTCATTTTTATATAAAGAATCAATCCTGTCCTGCTCTTTTGCATATGCTTTATTATATATTGAAAGCGCTCCAAAAACAGAATAGAACATAACCAACTGACTAACTATAAAAAACACAGAAATCAGTTTGTACCTGAATACCTTTCTTAATATTCCTTGCATATATTTCATAATTATTTACCAATCTCTCCCTTCCAGCATATCAGTAACAGAAGCCCGCCTTATTATGATATATGGTATAATGTTTGATATCAGCATAACAACAATAATCTCAATTATTAATATAAACGGCATATAATATGTATGTGCCGCATATACACCCTCATAATAACGCCCCGTACTCTCAATTACTTCTTTTGGGAAAAATGTGCCAAATAACATTTTTATTCTTATGCACCAAGCCCCCACACCTGCTAATACTAAAACTATCATATTCTGTGCAGTTACTATCCACATTATATCTCTTTTAGACATCCCAGTACTCATCATAATTCCATAATGCATTTTACTCATAATACAATACATAATATTAGAAATAGATATAGCAATCACTGCAAGAACTACAATCATCACAGTTGCAGTAAATGTATTATTATCATCAATTATATTACTCTTTATATACTGTTGTTTAATTTCATCTCCATAATTAATAACACTGATATTTATGCCTTCTTCATAGCAGAAATTTTTAATATCATCAGTTACATTTTCAAACATTCCATCTTTACATTTGAAACAGATATTCTGTATCATATTCGAATAAACCTCAGAATCTAAAATTTTTTCAAGACTTCCAATTATGATAACAGCATTATCATCTAAAACATAATTATCCTGTGCTCCAAACGATGCGCCAAATAACTTATCTTCATGTATCCATCTTGCTCCAGCTTTTAAACAACCATCTGCCTGCACAACTGTTATCTCATCACCCTCATACAGCTGCATAACCTTATCCTTATTAAGTCTTTTCCTAAAAAAATTCCCCAGCAGTACAATCTTTTCATCATCTTTTAATACATCGACTTTATCTCTTATGTTTTGGTCTAATTTCAGATTACCTATATCTATAATATCTTTATCTATTATATATGCACCAATATAATCGCCATTATCTATGTCTCCATCAACAAGTGATGTACTGATAAAATACCCACACGAATCAATATCCTTAAGCTGCTTCATATATTCACATACCTTACTCGAAACAGTCTGGTCCTGCTCTCTATCAACAAAATATATAAATCCGCTATCATCAGGATTTACAGAAAATGACCTTTCTACCTGCCATATGTCATATCTGTCACCTATATACTTTGTAACAACCCTGTCCGTCATGTAAAAAGCCATATACGACATTCCAAAAAGAAGAAGCGTTACAAATATCCTTCGTGTATATATACGAAAAACTAATTTTAACTTATTATACCATCTCATTATCTTTATCCTATCCGCTCTAATTAATCATCTTCTCCGCATGTTCCCTTTTCCAGCTTGTATACTTTGCTTCATCATTAATATTGTAACAACCGACCTTTACAGTATTAACCCAATTATAACGTGGTTTTTCACTAAAAGTATACTTTATAACATAATTTCCATACTGCCCCTTTTTACTAAACTCAGAATAATCTATATAATATACATCAGTTTCAGTAATCCTTTTAGTTGCAAGAAGCTCACATGATTTATAGTTATCTTTTTTTAGTTTATCCAAAAAATCATACAATTTATCGCTATTAAATTTCTTGCCAAGTTTCTCTTTAAATAAAGCCTGCGGTACTCCATATATTTCTACTGTACATACCGGACCGCCATAATCTTTAAAATCCTCATACAGTGCAAAAGAATATGCTGCAACATCAACATCCGCCATTGCATCATCACCTGATTTATATTCTTTATCACCATCATTAATAAGATATGAAAATGCAAAACCAACACGTTCATCACCTACTCCTTTCGATGAATCAGAGTTGTATTTCAATGCGAAATCTGGCGTAGACCATGCATTAACTATCATACTGTCACACGCCGAATTTCCAAGTTTGCTTGATGTACCATCTGGTCTTGCCTCCCCTTGTAATTCCTCATCTCTAGCAGAATTTCCTCTTATATACATATCATCAAGATAGCTCACACCTTTTTTCTTCTCTTCAACATATGGGTAATATACATACAATCCAGAAGGACTCGGTTCATCATAGACCATAAAATCATTAACTATTGAATATCCATTCTCACTCTTTGTTGTTTCATATTCCTGAAGCACATAGTTTGGTTCAGTCAGTGTCTCGTTACTATCATGTTGTCCGCAAGACAACAACTGCAGTGAAATTGCCGCTAATAATACACATGCTATTTTTCTTTTCATATTCAATTTCCCCTAAAAACAAGAGCTGTTGTTTCAGTCCTAATTATAAAAACAACAGCTCCTTTCCTACAATTTATCATCCACTCAATCTACAGTTAAAACCTACTTGATGCAGTGAATTTTCACATCTATGCATAGACTCGAATCCATCAGCATCTTCATAACCGCCAACATACTGTGCTGAAGCTTTTCGTCCTACTGCAGTCCTGCTTGTACTCCATTCACTTCCATCATTGTAATATGTAGTTACATCTAGAAATAAATATGTAAATTCTGATGTTTTAGTATATGTCATTGCTTCCGCCTTCGCCTGTGAGCCACTTCTCTTTACAATAAGTTCTCCAAATCCATAAGAATCTTCATATCTAGCCGCTAAAACCATACTGCTTGACATAACTACAAACATTGACGTCAGAATGATTCCCCTCCTTATTTTAGTTCCCATCTTTTTCATGATGTTTTCCTCCTTTACATTTCATATTGATACATCTAATATCAACGACTTTAGTTGCTCTGTGCCTCTGTTATGCACAACTACTTTGTTTCCTTCTTCTTTAACACATCAGGCTCTTTTGGCTGATACATACTAAAAAACGAGGCAGAATTAACAGAAGCCTTAGCTGTTTTCTTAGCTGCCTCTGCCATTCCTTTAAGAATCCTCTTCATGAAATCTACCCTCCTTTCGTACTCCCAATAGTAGCAACAGTCCTATTATCAGAAGCATTGTATTAATATACAGGCTTATCTGGCATAAGAATGAGTATTTACCATATCTTATAACCACACCTATAATATTCAATATAAAAGATATAAGCATAGACGCTATTCCAAGCACTGCACTTACAATCATATATTTTTCTTTCTGTTCCATCGTAAGCTTCTTGTTATGATGCTCTAATGGAGCATTAAGAACAATTATAAGATATCCAGCTAAAGCTATAAGCCATGTGATGATGGTTCCTCTTACATACATCTGGATTCTTAGCATCAGCAACGAAATCATATATGTTCCGCAGTAACATACATTACATCCCACATGTGTGTCTGCATGATATCCACCTGTATACAATCTGATGACAATCATCATTATGTTGTATACAACTGCATACCATATGCTGCCTGTTATCAATCCAATGATAATCACCAATGCTACGCTTATAATCCCTGATATTATCAACTCCATACCATATGCACACACTTCTTTTTCTTCTTCTGTAATAACATCCTTAGAAAATAAAAAATCAGCTATAATCAATGCAACTGAATGAATCATATACATAATTCCTTTCACTTTATACATTGATTATAGCTGATTTAATTTTTTAAAAAAGTAGTTTGGCATATTCGGTAATATATGGCATATTCTGCACATTTTTATTTATCAAAAAACTATTGACAAACCTTTTCTAATGTGCATCTGCACATCAGATAATTATCTCCCTGCTGTTCATAGTTGATAGTTCCATTATATTTATCAATAATATCTCTGATATTCATAATTCCGAAACCATGCATGTTCTTATCCTTCTTGGTTGTATTCATGTGTGGATTGTTCTTTAATACATTACCACTTGTGGTATTACCTATGTCTATATACATGCTGGCATTATCCTCTGCTATCTGGAGCTTAATTGATGGCTTCTCACATTGTCCTGCTGCTTCAATAGCATTATCACACAGATTCTCAAGAAGTATATATAAGTCCATATCATCAACACCTGCAATATTCCCCAGTATATAACATGCCATGTCAATTCCAACCTCGCGACACTGGTTAATCTTTCTGTTCAACAGATAATTAAGCACAATATTATCACTTACAATCTCTGTAAGATTATTGTTCTTATAACCTTCACTGTATTTATCAAGCATCTCTGTTGCTTTATTATACTGTTCATCCCGTATCAGTTCTTTTATAAGTAATATTACATTCTTAAAATCATGTCTCTGCTTACTATTCTGTCTGTGCATATCAAGTATTGATTCAATATCTTTCTCCTTCTGCTGATATGCACTAAGCATAACCTGCTGACGGGTTTTCTGTTCATATACCTTCTGTTCCATAATAAGCAGTAATATACTGATAACATTAATTATTATAATGCCCGCCATGGCAATAAATGTATATATTACATTCATCTCATAGCTCTTATCTAATCGATATACCATAAGGCAGCATACTATTACCGATATAGCTGGTATCAAAGACATTATAAGCATGTATTGATTATCTTTTTCCTTTAACATTTGTTTTAATTTTATTATTAAAACAAATAAAACAGATAATATTACCTGAACCAATATAATTCCTACATATCTTTCAGCAGTACCATATCTATGTGCATTAAGAAAATCTTTCTTAACAACAAGTGATACCAACCCACCACCTAATAGTGCACTTCCCGCCAGACAACATATCATCATGACATTGTAGAATATCTTCTCAATAACACTTCCGCTCAATAACACAAAGCTGAATATCAGCGAATATGCCATATATACATATATTCCCACACTCTCGAAGAACACAATATAATTAGATACTGTAAGATATATGAATGTAATTAATATCCCGGCTGCACTGACACATTTCTTATTATACTTATCCTTACAGCCAAGACTAATAATAAGGAACACGGTCACAACTACACTCTGAAACAGATTTATGAAACTTTCGAATATTATATCTGTCATATGAACATTCTCCTTATCTCATCGACTCTGCTTCTGCTTATGTGATAGACTGTGCCATCCTTCATAATAAGGTTATCTCTTTTTCTTTCCTTTATATAATCCTTATTGACCATCTCGCCCTGTGATATCTTAATGAAACCGAACTGCTTTAGCTGCTCTTCATATGTACTTAGGTTCGCTCTTATTTTTCTCTCGCCATTAACACCTTTGAATATGAGGTCATGTTTTATAACATTCACAGACACAATATCTGAAAGTCTTATTATATCGCCTTTCTCAATTACAAGTATTTTCTTTTTTTCTCTGAGAAAATCCATAATATTATACATTGTCTGTACAATATCTTTTTCAATATTATTCTTTCTTATAAAATCAATAGGAGTAAGACCGAATACCTGATACACATAATTGCTATGTGATGTGCAGAATACTATTCCTGCATTTTTATTTAATCTGCGTATCTCCTTTGCAATATCTAATCCGCTTGACTTTCCACACTCAATATCAAGTATGAATATATCTGTGTCTTCTATCGCTTCATCAAGCATTTCTTGTGGAGACTGATATACCACAACTTCCGCTATATCAGTCTCTGGCACATGCTTTGCATATTCAGTCTTTATATATTTACCTATTAATCTGCCATGCTCCGGCTCATCATCGCATATAGTAAATCTAGTCAAGCCACTTCCCCCTGTGTGAATTACTTAAGCATTTCTTCCCAGTTCAAATGCCTTCCTGTTAAGCTCGAGGAATTTAGCAGGAACATTTTTCTCTATAGCATCCTGCCACTGCTCGTCTGTAATATCAGGGAAGTATGTTGAGAATCTTCCCATAAGTGCTATATTAACAGCCTTAGAAGAACCTGCCTCCTCAGCGAGTGCAAGGAAATCTTTCGCATCTACCTTAGCTCCTGCTGCTGTAAGCTTCTCAATAAGTCCTTCCGGATACTCTGCTGCCCCTGTAATTACAGGCATTGGCTCCATCTTCTGTGTATTGGTGATGATGACTCCGTCCTTCTTTAAGAATTCAACCCATCTTGCAGCCTCTAACTGCTCAAATGAAATGATAACATCAGCCTCACCCTTATCGATTACAGGTGAATATACTTTTTCACCATATCTTACATAAGTTACAACTGAACCACCTCTCTGGCTCATTCCATGTACCTCTGAAACTTTAACATCATATCCCTGCTTTAATAATACATATCCTAACATCTTGCTGGCAAGAAGTGTTCCCTGTCCGCCAACACCAACTATCATAATATTCTTTGTCATATTGAATCTCCCTTCAGTTACCTGTCTATACTTACATTCCTATTGCATCGAATCTGCACATCTGCTTGCACACTTCACATCCGATACATAATGTTGGGTCAATATGTGCTTTCTTATCCTTGAATGATATAGCAGGACAGCCAATCTGCATACATGCCTTACAGCCCTTGCAGGCATCCTGATTAATTGCGATTGCTGGCTTATGTACAGTGCCCTTAATCATTACGCATGGTCTTCTGCTTATGATTATAGACGGTTCTTTGGCAGCAAGCTCCTCTGTTACTGCTGTCTCAACTGCTGCGAGGTCGTATGGGTCAACAACTCTTACCCTGTTAAAGCCTAAAGCCCTGCATAACGCCTCAAGGTCAACCTTTCCTGCCGGCTCTCCCCTTAAGTTCTTACCAGTTGTAGGATTCTGCTGATGTCCTGTCATTCCTGTGATTGAATTATCAAGAATAATAACTGTTGAATTACTCATGTTGTAAGATATATCTGTAATTCCAGTCATTCCTGAATGCATAAATGTTGAATCTCCGATAACTCCTACGCTGTTGCTCTCACCAGCTTCTCCCATAGCCTTGTTAAAGCCATGAAGTCCTGAGCATGATGCACCCATGCAGACATTAAGATCCATTGCATTAAGTGGTGCAACTGCGCCCAATGTATAACATCCGATATCTCCGTATACCATAATCTTCTTCTTGTGAAGAATGTAGAATATTCCTCTGTGTGGACAGCCGGCACACATAACAGGTGGTCTTCCCGGAATCTGTGCATCTATTGATGTGAATTCTGGTTCTTCCATTCCCATACATTTCTTAATAAGATTCTGTGAGAACTCTCCACATATTGGAAATGTGTCCTTACCATGAACCTGTATTCCTAACTGCTTACAGTGGTTCTCAATGATAGGGTCAAGCTCCTCTATTACATAGATTTCATCCTTGCCCTCTGCAAAATCTTTGATAAGCTTCTCTGGAAGTGGATATACCATTCCAAGCTTAAGTACACTTACCTTATCTCCAAATACCTCCTTAGTATATTGGTATGATGTTGAAGATGTGATAACACCTATCTTCTTACCATTAATAAGACTTCCCTCTGCACACTCTTCAATTCTGTTAATTCCACTTGTCTCTGCATACTGTATAAGGTCAAGTGTTCTCTGCTCAACTCTTACATGTGCATCTCTTGAATTCTTAGTCATCATGACCTTAGTTGGGTCTTTTACATAAGGAACCTGTGCAGGCTCTACTCTTTCCTCAGGACATACAACACTCTGTGAATGTGCAACTCTTGTACACATTTTGATAAATACCGGTGTATTGTATTTCTCTGATATCTCATATGCTTCCTTAACGAAAAGTCTTGATTCTTCTGAATCTGCAGGCTCAAGCATAGGTACTTTGGCTGCAAATGCATAATGTCTTGAATCCTGTTCGTTCTGTGATGAGTGCATTCCCGGATCATCTGCTACACAGATTACAAGTCCTGCGTTAAGTCCCTGATATGATATTGTAAATAATGGGTCTGCTGCCACATTTAAACCAACATGCTTCATTGCACATGCTGCTCTTACTCCACCGAGTGTCGCTCCGTGTGCTGCCTCTAATGCAACCTTTTCATTAGGCGCCCACTCGCAGTATATTTCATCATATTTTGCTGCTTCTTCTGTTATCTCTGTACTTGGTGTTCCCGGATAACTTGATATTACCTTACAGCCTGCTTCATACATTCCTCTTGCAACTGCCTTATTGCCCAGCATTAATTCTCTCATAACATTCTCCATTCTATGTATTCTTATCAGCCTTTATTTTCCTGTTCTACAAGTCTGTCTGCGCCGTACATCTTACGAAGCTTCGGCTTCTCAATTTTTCCTGTAGCATTACGCGGAATATCTGCAAATATAATCTCTTTCGGACGCTTGTATCTAGGAAGTTCCATACAGAAATCTTCAATCTCTTCCTTTGTACATGTAACTCCGTCCTTAACTTCTATGATAGCTGCTGTCTTTTCACCCAGTCTGTGGTCTGGAAGTCCGATTACAGCTACATCTTTAACTTTATTAAATCTTCTGATGAAGTCCTCTATCTGAACCGGATAAATGTTTTCTCCACCGCTTACGATAACGTCTTTCTTTCTGTCTACAAGGAAGTAGAAACCGTCCTCATCCTGCATAGCCATATCACCTGTATATAACCAACCATCCTTAAGAACTTCCTTAGTAGCTTCCTCGTTGCGGTAATAGCATGTCATGACGCCAGGTCCTTTAACGCAGAGTTCTCCGACATCTCCCTGCTTTACTGTATTACCGTCTTCATCAACTATCTTACATTCCCATCTGTAACCCGGAATTCCGATGGCACCAACCTTATTGATATTCTCAACACCAAGATGTACACAGCCCGGACCTGTTGATTCTGAAAGTCCGTAGTTGGTATCGTACTGGTGCTTAGGGAAGTATTCCTTCCATCTCTTGATAAGTGAAGGTGGAACCGGCTGCGCACCTATATGCATGAGTCGCCACTGGTCAAGTCTGTAATCTGATAACTTGATGTCTCCCCTGTCGAGTGCATCTAATATATCCTGAGCCCAAGGCACTAACAGCCACACGATTGTACATTCTTCATCTGATACAGCCTTAAGAATTGTCTCAGGCTTAGTTCCCTTAAGAAGTACGGCCTTGCTTCCTGCAACAAGGCTTCCCATCCAGTGGAACTTAGCACCTGTATGGTACAATGGCGGAATACATAAAAATGTGTCATATCTTCCTGTTCCATGGTGCTTCTGCTCCATCTCGGCAGCCTGTGTAAGGCTTCTGTGCTTATGAAGTATTGCCTTAGGAAATCCCGTTGTTCCTGATGAAAAATATATTGCACCATAATCGTCTTCTGTTATAGTTACATCAGGTGCTTTACTTGAACAGTCAGCAACCAGTTCACGGTAGCTTTCTGCAAAGCTTGGACAGTTATCTCCAACATAGATAAGAAGTCTGCCCTTTGATAATCTCTCAGCATTTACTTCAATTCGTCCGATAAACTGTGGTCCAAATACAATAACATCTACCTCTGCAAGCTCTGCGCAGTAATAGATTTCGTCTGAATCATATCTAAAGTTGAAAGGCACTGCTATCGCACCTGTCTTTAACACTCCGAAATATATAGGAAGCCATTCAAGGCAGTTATACATAATAATAGCTACCTTATCGCCCTTCTTGATTCCTCTGCCAATAAGCATGTTGGCGAATCTGTTCGCTTTCTCGTTAAATACACTCCATGTAATCTCTCTGCGGTATGGTGAATAAGTTGTAGGCTCAATAAGCCCGAACTCCTTCCATGTAGTTCTTCTCGTATCCTTTTCATCAGGATTGAGTTCTACCAATGCAACCTCGTCTGGATATTCTCTTGCATTGCGCTCTAAGTACTCTGTAACTGGCATAATAATTCCTTCCCTGCTGCCCCCGACAGCATGCAATTTCATTAAATTATATCATACTATATTTTGCCAAAAAAATCCATAAAACAGCCTGCCTTTCAGCCACGCTTTCATCAAACTTCCCCTTTAATTCCCACTTAAAAAATGCTATGATTAAGTTAGTTAATTTGCGCATGTGTATCCGGCTGTCCGGCACCTGTCTGTGGTGCAGGAATGAATTGTGACGAGCTGTGCAGGAGTTAAGCCGCTGTCTGCATAAGTGCAGTGCTCAAAAGCTCGTTCAAGCGAAGCGCGTTTGCTTTTGTGCAATGTAATAGACTCTGCAGACAGCGGCTTTTACTCCTGCTAAGCGAGACACACTGAATTCCTGCACCACAGACAGGTGCCGGACATCCGGCCTACCGGACGCACACATGCAATCTACTATATAACATCTTTAAAGGGGGATATATTATGGCTTTACATGTTATGGACGAGGCCAACCGCTGCTTACAGTGCAAAGTGCCTCAGTGTCAGAAGGGATGTCCTATCAACACTAACATTCCTATGGCAATCCGTTTACTTAAAGAGAATAAGCTTAACGAAGCTGGTAAAATGCTTTTCGAGAACAACCCGCTTACTACCGTGTGCAGTCTCATCTGCAATCATGAGAACCAGTGTGAAGGTCACTGTGTACTTGGAAGAAAGGGCGCTCCTGTACATTTTTCTACTATTGAGAATTATATCTCAAGTACATATGCCAACCAGATGACCGAAGGTCCTAAGCCTTCTAACGGCATGAGAGTCGCAATCATCGGTTCAGGTCCTGCCGGTATCACTATTGCAATTATTCTTGCAAGATACGGATATCAGGTTACTATATTTGAAGGAAAGGACAAGATTGGCGGCGTATTAAGATACGGTATTCCGGAATTCAGACTTCCTAAGACTGTTCTTGACGATATTGAATACAGACATCTTGCCTTAAAGGGAATCAAAATTCGTCCTAACACCACTATCGGTGGTGCAATCGGAATTGATGATTTGTTCCGTGACGGCTACAAATCTATATTCATCGGTACTGGTGTATGGAAGCCTAACTCTCTTCATATTAAAGGAGAGACTTTCGGTAATGTCCACTTTGGTATCAATTACCTCAATAACCCTGACAGCTATCACCTTGGTGAAACTGTTATTGTTATCGGTGCCGGTAATGCCGCTATGGACGTTGCAAGAACTGCTAAGAGAAAGGGCTCTCGCAATGTCATCTGTTTCTCTATCACTAAGGAAGTTGCTGCAAGTAAATATGAATTCAGCTATGCACAGCTTGAAGGAATCACATTTGAATATAACAAACGCCCTGTTGAGATTAAAGATGACGGTGTTATATTCAGGGATATTATTGAGAATGAGGATGGAACTTTCACTGATGTAGAAGGAACTGATACACTTCACCACTCAGACAGTGTTATCATCTCTATCAGTCAGGGACCTCAGAACCGTATTGTCAACACAACAACAGGTCTTAAGGCTACTGCAAGGGGACTTCTTGACGCAGACGAGACTGGTCACACAAGCCGTCCGGGTATATTTGCATCAGGTGATGTTGTCAACGGTGCAAGAACCGTAGTAGAAGCTGTCGCACACAGCAAGATTGTAGCAGAATCAATGCATCAGTATATGCAGTCTCTGCCGAAAGATAGTGAATAAATAGAATATTCTTAATATTACATCAGGTGGAAGTATGTATCAGCCAATACATATTTCCACCTGATTGTCTGTATATGACTTACGCTCGATTTATTACGAGCTGTGTGGGAGTTAATGCCGTTATATGCATAAGGTCTGTGAGTGAAAGCTCGTTCAAGCGAAGCGCGTTTGCTTTCGCTCACAGTAATAGCCTTTGCAGATGACGGCATTTACTCCCACTAAGCGCAGTAATCCATGAGAGCGTAAGCCATATACAGACGAGCTGGTGGAATACCATTGTCTATACTACTTCAACATCACCATATCCGCTATATACCACTTGCCGCTTCTTTTTACGAATATATACTCCATATGAGTAGGGTAATCTTTGAAACTGCCACTGTTATAGGATACTTGTAAATCAAAACTTACTTCACATGAAAAACAATCTTTTGTATATGACTGGTAATTATATACTTTCATATCACTGAATGCTGGTTCCCTGCTTACCTCTAACCATATATTAGTCCTTGATATTCTGGACAGGTATGAGTATGCATATGAGCCAGGCAGTATGTATGGTGAAAGCTTTGCAAAGCTTTCATAATTAACTACATATTTACCGTAAATTTCTGTAATCTCTTTTATACGGCTTTCCTGTTCCTCTATCAGCTTGCCATTAGCTTCAAATCCAAATTCATATACATTATCTGTGCTGCTTATAAGCTCCAGTTCACTGTTATACACAGGACCTGTTGCTTTTATTTCATGTTCTTTATATACATTCTCTATATGATATGTTGTTGTCTTAGGCATATTAATGTGTTTGACAACATTACTTAGTACTTCTGCATCTTTAGTTTCTGTTACATATTCACTTCCTAGCTTATTACCATCAACTGTCACTTCTGAATTCTCCGGAACTATTATCTCATAGGTCTTTCCTTCACAGCTAAGTCCTGACACATCCGCAATTGTCCACTCATTTTTACTTCTTTTCTCAAGATATATTATTATATCTGTTTTCTGCCCGTCTTTCTTTAACTGATATACCGGATTATCATTAGTGTACTCACCAGATTTCTTAGTGTATGCCCATGCTCCCTCACATAATACATTTTTAATATATTCTCTCACAGCTTCATCTAACGCTTCACTGCCTTCATAAGCGTTTTCCCCCGTGTGTACATACTTTGTGAAATCTCCTGTATCCTGTAATTGTATCTGTTCAGTTATCTTATCCATAGCATACTCTGGTCGTGACTGCTCATACTTTTTTAAAGCTGTCCACAGGATGCTCCACAGTACAACAAATCCTATCAGTACTATGGTGACAACTATTATATATATTTTCCAGAATAACGGGATTTTTATTGTCTTTTTAATCATTATTTTCTCAGCCTCCGGCCTGCCCCTTTTTAAACATTTATTTAACAATTATTGTTGTCGGTAAATCTCTTGGTCCATACATTGATGCACAACTGTTGATGTATTCTCCATTGTAATACATAAGTGATGATGAACCACCATCAAGATTAGCCGCATTAACTGCACCATACTCAAGCATGAGCTCTATCACATCTGAATATGACGCTCCCAGACTGTTTACCTGGCGTCCATCTATTACTACAAGCAGTATTGAACCATCTTCTCTCTGTCCGATTGCTGTTCTTGGATTAAGACCGCTTCCGCTCCCATTAACTTCAACCGCTTCTCCATTAACAACAAGCACCGGCCCGAAGCTTACGGCATCTCTTACTCCCCGGTCAAGTGCCGCCTGTGCTGTCATATCTCCCACTACAAGTACATTATTATTGTCTATACCTATAATTCCATAAGTTGTTCCCAGTGACCCCCACTTTAACCTGCCTTCTGATATAACAAGTCCATCCGGCTCGCCACCTGTTCCTACTCCTCCTGCATCCCGAAAACCGCCGGCATTAGTCGCAGCTATTGCGCCATAGCTTTCCGCTATCTCTGATACTTTCTTTCCCTTACAGCTTTTCCCATATTCTCCGCTTGTTCCTACCATAACTCTTGATGGATCTCTTACAATCATCATCTTACCTCTGTAAGTATCCTTCTCTATATCAATAACCTCTATCATTGATTTTTCTTCTTGTGTAAGAATTGTTGTATCTGATATAAGCGAAGAATCTGTCACTTCATCTGTCTTCTGTATGGAATTGATTGCTCTTATTCTGGCTATCTCTTCATCTGAAAAAAATAGTGTTACAAGTATTCCTCCTGCACTTGATTCCATTGCTGAATTAACAAACAGATTTCTTGCTGTCTTTGATGGTCCGAATTCCATAATTCTTACAACGCCAAACAGTCCTATGAGAAGCAGAACCACTGTGGTAAGAATACATATTCCTACTCTCCTTACTATTTTCAATGCTATCCTTTTCTTTGTCATAATTTCTATCCTTTCACACAAAGTAAAAAAATTATAGCATAAAAAAAGGCCAGAGTAAATCACTCTGACCATTATCTTAGACATATTCTGTTATAAATATATTCTACATATCTGCAAGCAATTCCTTTGCCTTGTCCATAGAATCCATATGAACATATATATCGCACTTAGAATTCTTGCTGTTATTAAGGAACTTGAACACGCCTGTGTGGAAATTCCACTTCTCAAAATATGATATATTGTTTCTTCTAAGAACTCTCTCTATCTTTCTGCTTTCCTCTAATGTTACATCAGAACGCAATAAACGTTCATTAGTTCCGACTTCTGACATACTGCTGCACCTCTTTACTAACGTCTGTTATATTAGTATGTTATCACATTTTCAATGTAAAATCTACTTTAGAAAATTAAAAAATCGGCCTGAACACTTGTCCAGACCGAATAAATATTTTAATAATACGAATTACGCAATTGTGTAAATCCATCCCTTAGGAGCTTCTATCTTGCCCATCTGGATACCTGTTAATGTATCATAGAGCTTCTGGATTGTAGGACCCATCTTCTCCATTCCGCTCGGGAAGCAGATTTCCTTACCATGGTCGTTAATCTTACCAACAGGTGAGATAACTGCAGCTGTACCACAAAGACCACACTCTGCAAAATCCTTAACTTCATCAAAGAGAACTTCTCTTTCCTCAACCTCTAATCCAAGATATTCCTTAGCAACAACCATTAATGAACGGCGTGTGATTGATGGAAGAATTGAATTAGACTTTGGTGTTACGAACTTACCATCTTTAGTGATGAAAATGAAGTTAGCGCCACCAGTCTCCTCAACCTTAGTTCTTGTTGCTGGGTCAAGGTACATATTCTCTGCATATCCTTCTTCATGTGCTGTCATAATTGCATGTAAGCTCATTGCATAGTTAAGTCCAGCCTTAATATGTCCTGTTCCGTGTGGTGCTGCTCTATCAAAATCTGAAACCTTGATAGTAATAGGCTTAGCACCGCCCTTGAAGTAAGGACCTACTGGAGTTGTAAGTACTCTGAACTGATATTCATCAGCAGGCTTAACTCCGATAACAGGGTTACTTCCGAACATGTATGGACGGACATAAAGTGTAGCACCTGAACCAAAAGGTGGTACCCATGCTGCATTAGCTTCTACTGTCTTAGCAACTGCCTCTACCCACTTATCTTCTGGGTAAACTGGCATCTCAAGTCTCTCACATGAATCTTTCATTCTTGCTGCATTCAGATCTGGGCGGAACATAACAATGTGACCATCCTCTGTTGTATAAGCCTTAAGACCTTCAAAACATGTCTGTGCATACTGAAGGACTCCTGCACACTCGTTAATGACAACCTTGTCATCCTCTGTAAGTGTTCCGTTATCCCATGCGCCATCTTTATAGTTGGCTACGAATCTCTTGTCAGTCTTGATGTAACCAAAGCCAAGGCTTGACCAATCAATATTCTTCTTTTCCATTGTTAGTACTTCCTTTCATCTAAAGATACCAATGTAAAAAATGTTTTTACACGATTTTGAGCATATTTTACGCTCTTAAAAATGTCATGTCAACATTTCATTACTCATCTCCGGTAATTTCTGTGTAATATTTAGCATAATCGGTTCTTTCTGCCTTAGTAAATGCAATTGCTGTTCTTGGATGCTGGTTAGTCTGACCGGTAAGCATGTACTGTACATCACATCCCCATACAACACCTGATGCTTTAAGTGGAACCATATGCTTCTCAATAAACTTAAGCACTGGAACTATATTAAACTTAGGATTTCTTAAGAACCCTAATAATAATTCTGAATAGCAGTTACCTGCACCTCTTCCCATTCCGCTTACTGTTGCATCAAGAAGGCTTACGCCGATTGAGCATGCCTCGATTGTATTGGCAAATGCAAGCTGCTGGTTGTTATGTGCATGAATACCAACGCTCTTTCCATACTTCTCTGCTATCTTTATGTATTTGTCAGCAAGTCTTCTTATCTGCTCTGGGTATAATGAACCATAGCTGTCAACAAGATATATGTACTGTGCCTTGCTCTGTGATGCAAGAAGCTCTAATGCAAGGTCTAACTCATTCTCACCTGCTGTTGATATCGCCATAATATTTACTGTAACCTCATATCCCATATCTGAACAGTAGTTAGCCATCTCAATAGCTGCCGGAATGGTATTAATATATGTTGCAACTCTCACCATATCAACAACTGACTCTGACTTAGGTGGAATATCTCTCTTCATATTAGTTCTTCCGACATCAGCCATAACTGATATCTTAAGTGGTGTATCATTCTCTCCAACAATAGCTCTGATATCTTCTTCCTTACAGAACTTCCACTTTCCGAATTCTTTCTCATCAAATATATCCTTATCAGCCTTATATCCAAATTCCATATAATCAACGCCTGCTGCCACATTAGCTTCATAAAGATCTTTAACAAACTCATCTGTGAATTCAAAATTATTCACAAGACCTCCATCTCTTAATGTACAGTCCATAACCTTGATATCTGGTCTGTATGAAGTCAAATTACCCCTGTTTTCTGCCATAACCTGTTTCCTCCTGTAAAATTTCTCCCTGGAATTGTTTCCTTTTGGAATTGTACCCCTTTGGGATTGTTCCCTCTTGAGATTGTTTCGCTTTAAACCGTTACGCTTTAAAGCGTTAAACTGTTTTGAATTATAACACATCTTTCGAGGTTGTCAACTGTTAATGTAAGATTTTCAGCTTTGGCCTACTAATCTTTCATAACACTTTGCTTTAGTAGGTCTTTTTCACACTCCTGTGCCTTTTTCCAAGCTGATTGACCCACTATTCGTCCTAAACACTTCATTCTAGTAGGTCTTTTTCCTCATTCTTGCTTACATAAGCTGACATATCATGCGTAAAAGACCTACTAACTCACCTATCTCTGCCTGTTTAGTAGGTCAACTCCTGCTCTCCATCTCTTTTCCCTAGCTAATTCACCTACTAATCTTCCATTACACTTCATCCTAGTAGGTCTTCGCCTGATTCGCTCTTACATAAGCTGGCTTATCACTCTTAAAAAACCTACTAAACAAACCACTTCTGCCTGTTTAGTAGGTCTCTCCCCACACACCAAAAAATTTGCTTGGCATAGTACAACTACATATCACAACTGCACTGCTCATCCAAGCAATATGCCGCCTCACGACTTCACCATCAGCCTCTCAATAAACGCATCCATCAATGCATTAAGCCCCTTAAGGTATTCCTTTGCATTAGTGAATTTCTTTTTTGTTACAGTCCATATGAATGCAGGATTGGCGTCTACTCTCATCTGGATTGCACCGCCATACTCATCAAGCAGCTTCTTTATAGCATCCGGGTCTAATTCAGCCTTAGGATAAACTGTCATAACTGTACGCCATACTGCTGTTCCTGATTCCTGATGTGTCACGCCGCCCTTTATCTCTATCATGCCAAGCTTATGTGCCTTTGACTTGATAAGCGCAATCATAAGCAGATTATCAGCGCATGATGGCACACTTCCGTATCTGTCTGATAACTCGTCCTTCATATCTGATAATTCATCCATGTTCTCAAGTGCAGCGATTCTCTTGTATATATCAAGCTTCTGATACTCACTCTTAATATATGTTGCCGGAATATAAGCATCCACATCAACATCTATTGTTGTCTCAAACTCATACTCATTCTTAATTCCCTTAAGATTGTTGACTGCCTGATTAAGCATTTTACAGTACAAGTCGTATCCTACAGCCGCCATGTGACCATGCTGGCTGTTTCCAAGCACATTTCCTGCGCCTCTGATTTCCAGATCCTTCATCGCAATCTTAAAGCCCGAACCGAAATCCGCAAATTCCCTGATTACGCTTAGTCGCTTTTCCGCTACCTCTGTCAGCACCTTATCTCTTCTGTACAGTAAAAATGCATACGCAGTCCTTGAGCTTCGGCCAACTCTTCCTCTTAGCTGATAAAGCTGAGAAAGTCCAAAACGGTCTGCATCTTCAATTATCATTGTGTTGCAGTTGGATATATCCATACCTGTTTCAATTATAGTTGTAGACACCAACACATCTATCTCACCATTAACGAAATCACACATTATCTTCTCAAGCTCCCGTTTAGCCATCTGACCGTGGGCATATGCCACATTTGCATCAGGAACAAGCTCCTGAATGTGTGCAGCCGCCTCATCAATGCTTCTTACACGGTTGTATACATAGTATACCTGACCGTTTCTGGCAAGCTCTCTTGTGATTGCCTCTCGTATCATCTCGTCATTATGCTCTGTAACGAAAGTCTGTATCGGAACACGGTCAACCGGAGGCTCCTCAAGTACACTCATATCCCTGATTCCCGCAAGGCTCATGTGAAGCGTTCTTGGAATCGGAGTGGCACTGAGCGTAAGTACATCAACATTGTTCTTTAACTTCTTAATCTTCTCCTTGTGTGTAACGCCAAATCGCTGTTCCTCATCAATAATAAGAAGTCCCAGATCCTTGAACACCACATCTTTAGAAAGAAGCCTGTGTGTGCCTATTACAATGTCAACCATGCCCTTCTTAAGTTCCTCAATAGTCTCCTTATTCTGTGCTGAGGTTCTGAAGCTCGACAACTGGGCTACCGTAACCGGAAAGTCCTTCATTCTCTGTTCAAATGTGGTAAAATGCTGGCTTGCAAGTACTGTTGTCGGTACAAGATAAGCAACCTGCTTTCCTTCCTGAACCGCCTTAAATGCTGCTCTTATCGCAATCTCTGTCTTACCATAGCCCACATCTCCACATATAAGTCTGTCCATTACCTTGCGGCTTTCCATGTCATGCTTCGTGTCTTCTATCGCATTTAACTGGTCTGTTGTCTCCTCATAAGGGAACATTTCCTCAAATTCCTGCTGCCATACCGTATCCGGTCCAAACTGGTATCCTTCTATTCTCTGTCTTGTGGCATACAGCTCAACAAGGTCTTTAGCCACTTCTTCAACGGCTGAATGAACCTTTGACTTGGTCTTTCCCCACTCTGAACCGCCAATCTTATTAAGCTTCGGCTTCTTCTCAACATCCGAACCCGCAAATTTCTGCAGACGGTCAAGCTGTGTTGCGAGCACATAAAGGTTGCTGTTATCTGCGTAAGATATCTTGATGTAATCCTTCTCAACACCTTCAACCTTAATCTTCTCAATGCCCTTGTACTGGCCTATACCGTAATTCTCATGAACAACATAATCGCCAATATTAAGTTCATTAAAGCCGGCAATATTCTTGCCGTCGTACTCCTTCTTCTTTACTTTCTTGCGTTTCTTCTCTGTAAATATGTCAGTCTCGGCAATACACACAAATCCCTGCAGCGGATACTCAAATCCTCTGTGAAGGCTTCCGTAAGTAACCATCACAAGTCCGCCTGCCATGGATTTATTGCTGTCTTCTGTATAGAAGCTCTCAATTCCAAGCCTTCCGAGGTCGTCAACAATTCTGTTAGCTCTTGTTCTTGAGCTGCATACAAGAAGAACTGCGTATTTGTTGCGTTTGTACTTCCTTATGTCATCTGAAAGATATTCAAAGCTGTTATTATATGAGCTTATGCTTCTCGCTTCAATATGCATTGAATAATCTATCCCAAAGAATTCAGGTGTGTATTCAAGTGTTGTCAGCACAAGCTGCTTATGTCCGTTCATTGAAAGAACGGCTGTCTCCATATCCATAAACATATGTGTCTGACTTGGTAGCACATAACCACTTTCTAATCTGTTCTTCATACTCTCACTGTACTCATAGAAAGTCATGTCGCTGTGTTCCTTAAGCCTTACAGGTTCGTCCACGACAATAAGAGTATCTCCCTTAGGGAAATACTCTGCCAGGCTGCTCACTCTGTCTGCAAATGTATATATGAATTTGCTGTAATCTCCTGTCCTTAACGCGTCATCAAACATTCTGTTAAGATGATTGCCAGCCTCTATCTGTTCCTTAGTACGCTTTCTTTTATCTGCTCCGAACAGCTTCATCTGTTCGTCTTTTTCATGTCTGATTTTTTCAATCCCCTGCTCTATTTCATCCTCAGTAAAAAGGAACTCTGTTGCAGGAAATACTGTATAACTCTTATAGTTCTCAATCGAACGCTGGCTGTCTGCATCAAACGCCCTTATTGAGTCTATCTCATCATCCCACAATTCAATTCTCACAGGTGCTTCATCTGTATATGAAAATATATCTATTATTCCGCCTCTTATGGCAAACTGTCCTTTGGCTTCAACCATTCCGAATCTCTCGAATCCCATAGCTGTAAGTTTCTTTGCCATATCCTCTACATCGAGTATGTCACCCTTCTTAAGGTTAATGACTGCCCTCTTAAATCTGTCGACTGGAAGAAGCATATCTGATATTCCATCTATGGTTGTCACAATTGTAAGCGGTCCGTCTGAAGCTTTCTCTGTTGATTTCTCCGTTCCAGATTTTACAATGTCCGATTTATTCAATCTGTCAATTATGGCTGCTATACATCTGATTCGCTCTCCGGCAATCTGTCGTCCCTGCACATCTGCGTTATAAAATATTACATCCTTCGCAGGATAATACATTACATTTCCGCCGTTAAAGAATCTGGCATCCTCCGCCATATCCCTTGCTTTCCCCTCGTCACTGGTTATAACAAGCTGGAAATTATAATTGCTGGCTATAGCACTTGAAAAATGCAGCTTCTGCGTGTCAATACAGCCGCTTACCATTACTGTTCTGCCACCATCTTTAGCAAGCTCTTTATTAAGTTGTTCCACACCGGCTGTATTATACACCGGCTCAAATATTGCTTTCATATTATACCACCAGTTATCCGTTATATTTATTCATACCACTTTCTATTCCATCTGTAAGTATGCATTCTACAGCTTCACATGCTTTCTTATTAGCCTCTCTTAATGTTGCATATTCATCTGTAGGAAATTTCCCAAGCACCCAGTCTGCAAGATCCCAGTTCTTAGGCTTGTCGCCCACTCCGAACTTTATTCTCTTGAACTTGTCACTTCCAAGATGTGCTATTATACTCTTGATTCCATTGTGTCCACCTGCACTTCCCTTTGCACGGAGTCTTAACTTTCCTACGTCAAGACTTATATCATCGAAGATAACAATAAAATCATCTATGTCACATTTGTAATAATCCATAACTTCTCTTATACACTCACCTGAATTATTCATATATGTCATAGGCTTAACGAGTATTACTTTCTGACCTGCTATTACGCCTTTTCCGATAAGTCCTTTGTGCTTTGCTGTGTCCACACTGATATTATATTTATCTGCAAGCTCGTCTATTACTGAAAAGCCTGCATTATGTCTTGTTCCCATATATTCTTTGCCCGGATTACCAAGTCCCGCTATTATATACATAACATCCTCCTGATTAATTATCATATATTAGCAAGTATATAACATATTTCTTCTTTTGGCTATCTTAACGCATCATCTGTAACCTGACAGGTTAAGACAACCTTATCTTTATCCAAAAAATCCCGCAAGTCATAACGACCGCGGGACTTTTTGTTATATTAAACAATTATTTAATTATAATTATTTAACAGATATTCTTCTTTTCTTTGATACAAATACAATTCCTGCTAATGCACAAAGTATTAATACTACATATAATGCAATTGGAGCTGTATCTCCAGTCTTTACAGTTTCACCTGTTGACTCTGTTGTTCCATTAACATTATTGTCTTTTCCTGTTTCTCCACCGTCTGCTACATCACCCTTTGATGAATCGTCATCCTTAGAGATAACTTCTTTATAATGAACTGGCTTCCATGTACCAAGAACTGTATCAACAGCAGAAACATTTTCTGAATCAATATAATTAACAACAGCATCTAATGTACTATTAGTGCAGCCTGTTGTCACAAATGCTTCACCCTTGTTTGTGTTATTGTACTCATTGAAGATTGCTGAAGCCTTCTCTCCATTAGACATTTCTGTCCAGCCTTCTGAGTCAATGTATCCATTAGTCTCACACTCAATAAATGATGCATTAGAGTTAGCACCCCATGTTCTGCCATACTTACCTAATACTGCTATATCACCATGTGCTCCATCTGTTGTAACCTCACAGTTTCTGAATACATATGGGCTTGTCTTAGGTGCAACAATGTAACCAATCTTTGCATTGTTATTTTCATCATTCTTATATGTCTTCCACTGTAACTTACAGTTATCAAATACAGCTGCAAACTCACCACAGATATAATCTACATTACCACCGATTGTACAACCGTTGAAATATGCGTGATATCCATAATTTGCTGAACCATTTCTACCAAGTGTATCCTGTGATGAAAGAATTGAACAGTTGAAAACTTCAATATTATCAGCATCAATATAGAAAGCATTTGATCTCTCTTTAAACTTGTAATCTGATACATCTGCGCCTTCTGCTAATCTGTCTACTGAAAGATTTGAACCTGCAATATCTGTCTTCTCAGCCTCTGTTAAGTAATAGTTGTATGTATTCAAGAATGTTGTATTCTCTGCAACAAAATTATTACCTCTAACAATGAATACTCCACCCCAGAGACTTCCATTTCCTTCTTCAGATGAGTATCTGTCCATAGCAAGTGTCTTATTGTAAAGACCTGTTGCTGGATCTATTGAATAATACTTTGTTCCAACACCATAATACCATGAAATTGTATGTCCATTACCCTTAAGTGTTACATATGGTGCAGCCATAACTACCTGTTCAAATACATCAGATGTAAGGTTAATAGTTACTCTGCCTGCTTCGCCTTCTGGTCTGTTCTGCATACCAAGAATAGCATCTGAAGCTTCATTTAATGTATCATAATCGCCAGGAACATTAATCTCTGACTTGAATTCTGTCATAGGAACAACTGAAATTCCTGTAATATATGTTGTTGCACCAAAGTTAACAACAGCATCACCTTCAACTACTATCTCAAATGTATCTGTCTTAGATGTTGTACCAACTGATGTATAGCCCTTATCAGTTTCTGTACTATCGTACTTCTCTCCATTAACTGTAAAGTTGAATGCATAGTAAGTAGAAATAGCAACCTTAGCTTTTCCCTTTACTGGAATTGTAAGTGAAGAATCAGCTCTTGCTACTGTGTGAGGCTTTCCATTCTCTACTGCAATACTACCTGCTGTTGCAAGAGATGGAACTCTTGTATAGCTGTAATCTCTCTTAGATGCTGGATCATCCTTCTCTACATATACATCATTAACATTCTCAGCACCAGCCTTAACAGATGCTCTGTCATATGTTGTTGATCCATCCTTAGTCTCTACGCTTGTTGTATATTCACCAGGCTTTACAGAAACCTTGTATGAATCTCCTGTTATTGTTGCTTCATTTACTGTTCCACTAGTATTATTAGTAAATACGAGCTTTGTAACATTAGATGAATCTGTACCTACAATCTTACCTGTAAGTTCAACATCCGGAACATTATTAAGTGTGATTGTAACTGCATCACCTGTTACTGTAAATGTCTGTGAATCACCTACAAGTGGCTTAACACCGCCATCGTTAGAGCTTACTCTGTATGTGTGTCCCTTAAGAAGCTTAAGAGATTTTGTTGTTGTGCTGAGAGATATCTCATCTCCACCTAACTGGTCATCTACTAATGATAACCTTAATCCGCTACCAATTGTTGCATCAATATTATTTACAGTTACTGGAACTGTAATCTTCTCATCTGCAACATAGCTGTATCCAGCATAGAACATATTATTAGTCTTTCCTGTTGTTGACATAACATATGTCTTACCAGGAACAACTTTAAATGAATATGATGTTAATCCTGTTTCTGAATCAACATAGCCTTCCTTGGTTCCATCAGCATTGAAAGTATGTACTCTGAGGAATGAAGTTGAGTTATAATAAACTGTCATCATACCCTTAGCTGCTGGTGTAAATGTAGCTAAACATCCATCACCTTCACCTGGAAGATTAGGAATATTATTGGCATCAGCATGTCTCTTACCTGATGTATAAGCATCATGTTCAACACCATTAATTGTAACCTTCTTATCTGGCTTTACTGTATACTGAGTAATAACTCCGCCTACTGTCTGTCCACCTAATGTAAGTGTGCTGTCTCCGAACTTGTACTCACCAGTCTTAACAACACCATCTACAGCATGCTCATCCATAACAAATGTAAAGTTTTCTACATTAGCTTCTGGCTCTGCAATATGCTTTACATCAATGCTTCCAATATATCCATCAGCTGTTGCAACTAAATCTACATATCCTGCTGCACCTGAGTATTGATACTTGAATTCTGTAGTGCCGACTTCTGTTCCTTCAATTGTAGCCTGCTTCTCTTTATATGATCCAATTGTGATTTCACATGAACCCTTAACCGGAATCTTAACAACTGTTCCTGTGTTAAACTGTGCCCATTCACTTCTTGTAGAATCAAACTTACCAGTTGTAGCATCAATAACTAAGCCATTAACTTCACCTGTAGTTCCCTGAATGAGCTTTCCGTTAGAACCCATTAATTCAGAACCTTTTCTGAAGTTCCATGTTCTGTCTCCGTTATCTTTTGATTCTACTAAAGTTAAATTCTTAATCTTCATCTCACCTGAATCACCGCTTTTAAGTGTATCTGGTGTAAGTAAAATATAACCATCCTCAAAAGCTGCTGATGAAACTGTTACTGTAGCTTCTAAATCAGAGTTAATATTAACTGCATTAGGAAGTTCCTCTCTACCTGCTGTATTCAGACAGATGATTGAATTCTCTCCGCTCTTATCACCAACATAAACATATCTGTTATTGTTGTTACTAGAAAACTTTAAAGTAAGTGTAGCTGATGTTGCTGTTGGGTCAACAGGAACAGCAATAACAGCATCATTTTTTTTCTGAGCTGATAATCCTGCCCCACCATTCTTAACAGATGCTTTACCGGCAGCAACCTTTATTCTGCCAACCTCATCACCTTCTGCTAAAGTAAGTGGATCGCTTCCTGAGTATTTTGAAAAATCCCAGGTTGTTGTTCTTTCGTTATTCTCCCATGTACCAGCGTCTACTACAACCCCTGAATCAGCGGTCTTATCATCGGCTTTAGTATTAGTAATACTGCCTGGCATGAGAGCTGCAACCATAAGAACTGCCATGAATAATGATGCAATTCTTCTGATCTTACGCTTTTTCATAAACTTCATAATTATCCTCCTTAAATATATTTACACACGACTGTGTCTTTCGCGGTAGTTTTCCGCTTTTGTTACCATAATACATTTATGTAATGTGTTTTGCTACCGCTTTTTTTGTTTCTTGAGTTGTTTTTACATATAATTTTGGCTTGATTTTTTATCCATTTATTAATTATAGCAATATTTTTATGTATTTTTTGTGCAAAATGTATATATTACGCTTATTTTGCTCTAAAATTTTCCGTTTTGAAGCCCATTTATTTTTTTATTTTTCTGTGTTAATATATCTTTAAATATAACTTCAGGAGATTGTATGAATTCAAATTATTTTAACATTTCAAAATTATATCGTACTCCAGAAAATTCAATGTCATCTTCTCATACGCACTCTTTCTGGGAATTATTTTACCTCACCAAAGGAAGCTGCAGCATTTTAATAAGAGATGTTTTATATGAAATAAATGAAGGAACCATTTTCCTGATTCCACATGACATTTCTCATAAAGCCATATATTCCAGTACAGATAATGAGCGAATTGTAATTGAATTAGGGGATGACTATGTAGCACCAATTATATCAGTTTTCCCCGACTTAACTTTCTATAATAAATACTGCTGTCATTTCTTTACTTTTAATCTCTCAGCATCTAACCTGATTAATTATTATTTTGATACTGTTCTTTTAGAATCTAAAAAACACAGTTCTATATCTTCATTAACTATAAGGCATTCAATTCAGGGAATTATTCTGTGTATAATCCGTTCTGGTTTTGATATAACAGCGTCATTAAATGTCCGGAACTCATTACAAACAGAGAATACAATTATTCAGAATGCCATTGATTACATAGAACAGAACTTTTCCGCCAATATTTCTTTGACCGCTTTGGCTGAACATTTACATCTGAATCCTTCTTATCTGTCCAAGCTTTTTAAAGATGAAACCGAAATGACATTCAAAGATTTTCTGAATAGAATAAGGATTAGCCATGCTGAAAGATTATTGCTTGAAACCAATCTTCCAATGTCAGATGTTGCTTCATTATGTGGATATGAATCCGGTAATTATTTTGGGGATGTTTTCAAGAAAACAAAAGGTATTTCCCCAATCAAATTCAGGGAAGCAAAGGGTTATATTGCATAAAAAAGGTCTGACTCTGAAAATGCGCTAACGCATCTGTCAAAGTCAGACCTTTTAAATGTGTTAAATTGTTACTCCTCTACATCCTCCGCCTTATCATAGGCCTCAAGAACAAGCTTCTGCAGTTTATCTCTTGTCTGAGTATTGATAGGATGAGCAATGTCACGATACTCCCCGTCTGATGATTTTCTGCTTGGCATTGCAATGAACAAGCCCTTCTCTCCCTCAATCACCTTAATATCATGTACCACGAACTCATCATCTATTGTGATTGACACAACTGCTCTCATCTTGCCCTCTTTAGCAATCTTTCTTACCCTTACATCTGTTATATTCATAACGCACCCCTTCTTGAACCTCTGCGGTTCTTGTTATACTTTAGTCTGAAAACCTTCTGTTGCAACTTTTATTCTTAATAATACAAAGGGCTGTCCTCCACAACAATCCTTGTACCATTCTCCCCGACATACCTTGAATTAGCTTTGATTGTACTATTGCTTTCAACAATACAGTTCTCAATATATGCATTGTCTCCAATATATACGTTGTTAAGAATAATTGAGTTCTTAATTACACTGTTATTACCAACATATATCTTCTTAAATAACACTGAATCTTCAACAGTTCCGTTTACTATACATCCACTTGAAACAAGGCTGTTCCTTACATTAGCTCCGAAGTTATACTTAGCAGGTGGTAAATCCTCAACCTTAGAATATACATCCGGATACTGCTTGAAGAAGTAATCTCTTACATCCTTCTTAAGGAAATCCATGTTAGTCCTATAATATGAATCTACTGTAGATATATTGCTCCAATATGTATCAAGCTTATAGCCATATATCTTCTTGATATTCTTATATCTTACAAGAATATCTCTTACAAACTCATGTCTGTCTTCTTCAGCAGCCTTTTCAAGAAGTTCAATAAGAAGTCTTCTTCTTATTACATATATTCCTGTTGAAACTGTAGAGAGGTTAGTCTCTAATGGCTTCTCATCAATATCTGTGATTCTTCCTTCCTCCGTCATGGCAACTACACCATAACGTCCTATCTCAGAACGATCTTCTAAATTCTTAACAACTACTGTAATATCAGCCTTCTTCTCAATATGATACTGAAGCACTTTATTATAATCGAGCTTATATACACCATCGCCTGATGCAATAACTACATATGGCTCATGGCTCTGTTTTAAGAACTGCATATTCTGATATAATGAATCTGCTGTTCCACGATACCAGTTACTGCTCTCTGCTGTAATTGTAGGAGTGAATACAAATAATCCTCCCTGCTTTCTTCCAAAATCCCACCACTTAGATGAACTTAAATGTTCATTAAGTGATCTTGCGTTATACTGTGTAATGACAGCAACCTTCTGGATTCTTGAATTAGTCATGTTGCTCAATGCAAAATCTATGGCGCGATAACTTCCGGCAATCGGCATGGCTGCAATGGCTCTCTTATTAGAAAGTTCACGCATCATTCTGTTATTTCCGCCAGCTAATATAATACCTATTGCTTTCATTAATTATCACCTGCCTTAATTATTATGCCTCCGCCTGGTAACTCACCATTAGGGTAATCCTGTAATGTTGTCTCTCCTGATATGGCTGTATTCTTTCCAACCTTAACATTGTCTGGAATAACAGACCACTCACCGATAGTAACAAGTCCAGAATTATATATCTTAGGGAACTTAACATTCTCTGCTTCTTCACCAACTCCAAGTTCAACATTCTCTCCAATCGTTACATCTTCTGCGATTATTGACTTGGTTATTGTTGTGTTCTTTCCGATGTGTGAATTATTCATAATAATTGAGTCTCGGATTACACAGCCTTCTTCAATAACAACTCCCGAACCTATTACGGAATTAAATACTCTTCCGTATACTTCAGTTCCATCACCTATGATACTCTTCTCTATATAGGCATCTTTAGCAATATACTGTGGTGGGATTGTATCTGTCTTAGTGTATATCTTCCAGAATTCCTCATAAAGATTAAATATAGGAATAATATCTATAAGTTCCATATTAGCTTCCCAATATGAGCTTAATGTTCCTACATC
>ERZ857969.552-NODE-552-length-61996-cov-7.590836_pt1 | contig 61996 bp, 35 predicted proteins | sample MGYA00519864_ERZ857969 | MGnify/ENA primary metagenome ERZ857969 (study PRJEB31778, sample SAMEA3449382) | human gut metagenome | biome: human gut; feature: human-associated habitat; material: faeces | place: United Kingdom | collected 2010/2012 ...
AAAGGCGAAAACCGTAGGTTTCTATGCACAAGCATAGTTGTTGCGAGTAACGTAGTGAAGAATCCAGCGTAGCGAAATGCGGCTTACGCCTAGATTCCTCGGCGTTGCTCGGAATGACAAGGGGAAGAATGTAATTCAATCGGGTGTGAGTGTCTCGTCGCCGTTGCGGCTCGTGTTCCGTCTTTGAACAAGGAGCGTACTAAATCGTACGTGACTTGTGAATGAGCGTCCTGACGACGTTATTTGCTCAATAGCGCATTTTTACCACTTGTTTTCGCAGTATTCGCAGAACGCGTACATATCCATCACCTCAACCTTTGTGCCGTCATCGAGGATTGCGGTGCCGTTCCAGATGCCGTGGACTTGATGACAGTGCATGCGCAAAAGATTGAGAACGTTGAGATCGCCGTGATGGTCGTAAAACGGAGTCATGGTGAAATCGAATCTGCCGTCTTGCGAAATAAAGTGCCACGGCTCTTCGAACTTGTCGGGTTTTGGGAAAACTTCGACGTCGACGGGACCGAACTTGTGCGCTTTTCCGTCCCAGAAAATTGCCGTTTCGGTTGCGTTGGACTCGTCGCCGATGCCCCACGTGATTTCAAAACCGAACATGTGGTCTTTGCCGTCGGGACCTTGCACCACTTTCGAGCCGTTGCCCCAGTACCAAACCATTTTGTAGGGAGTGTTGACTCTGCCCCAGTCAAGAAACGCGAATGTGTCTTTCTTGTCGAAATTCCACACTTGCTCGCCCCAGCGGAACGTGCCGGCACAAGGCATGCAGTTTTGCTTGGTGGTCATAAAATATCTTGTGGGTTTGTTTGCAAAAGGAAGAACGGTGGTGATGTTTTCAAGCCCGTCCATGATATCCATTGTGAAGTTTGCCTCGACCTCTTTGCCTTTAAACTTGCCCTTGAAATAAAGAGTGCGCACTCTCTTTTCGGTTACGGCTTTGAATTGCGTGCCCGAAACGGTGAAATCCACGACGTTAGGCTCGTCGCCCTTGGGTGGAAGAATATATTTGTTGCCGCCGAGGAAAAGCGCGGTGGATTCGAGAATAGTGCCCGAATGGATTTTACTCTTTTGATGAGCGTTGTGCAAATCCGTGATGGACGCTTGCGCATATCCGCCTATGGATATATTGGCAAAACTTATTTGCACCATAAATTCGCCGTTGGAAATCTGATAAAAATCCCATTCTTTTTTGCGCCAAGCGGGCTTTGCGTTGTCGCGCTCGTAGTCGAACACGTTGTGTCTTGCCCAACCGGGCGAAAGCAATTTGCCGTCGGCGGCAAGAAGTTTGGTCGGCTTGGTGTACTCCGTTTGTTTGCTTGTGAGTTGACCTTCCAACCAACTCGGATAAGTTCTCTTCATAATTTCCCTCCGCTTATATCTAAAAGATATAATGATTATACGAAAAGTATAAAACAAAAATGCGCTCATTTCAAGAGCGATTTTTTACAAAAGTACGATATTTCGATTTTTAGCGTAACAAAAATAATCGCCGAATTGTCGTAAATATCTATGAAAAACGTAAAAAAAGTGCTATGATTTCTTCGGAGTCAATTATGGAAATCAAACCAATCGCACACATTTTTACACCTTTCAAAGAAAAGTTCGGCATCCCTCGCCAATGCGGAAAAGTCGCAACGGTGGGAAGAATCGTCTTTGAAAAAGAATATCGCAACCCCGACGCGATAAGAGGCATCGAGGGATTTTCGCATTTGTGGTTGGTGTTCGATTTTTCAAAAGCGCATCGCAAAGACTTTTGTCCGACCGTGCGACCGCCGCGTCTTGGCGGAAACGAGAAGGCGGGTGTTTTTGCGACAAGGTCGCCTTTTCGCCCAAACTCTCTCGGATTGAGCTGTGTGAAACTTGTAAAAGCGGAAGATACGGAAAACGGCAAAGTTCTCGTTGTCGAGGGTGCGGATTTGCTTGATGGTACGCCGATATACGATATAAAACCGTATCTAAAATCCGATTGTATCCCCGACGCGATTTGCGGATTTGCAGACGAGTGCTCGGGACATGTTTTAAAGGTTGAAAATGCCGAAATTTTGAAAGACCTCCCCGATTGCGAAAAGCAAAACATCGTCGATTGCATTGCGCAAGACCCACGTCCGTCATATCAGAACGACGGCAGAGTTTACGGCATGCGCTACAACTGCTACAATGTAAAATTCATCGTCAAAAACGGCGTTGCATATATAATATCAATCGACTAATTATTTTGCAAAACCGCTATTTTACACAAAAAAACGCACGTATAAACGTGCGTTTTCGTTATTTATTACCGGGTTTTGAGATTGTTTTTCTTTTATCCGACTTTGCTCATTTCGTATTTTCCGCTATCCGAGCCGTCGTAAGTATAAACATATTTATAATAAATTTTCAAGTCGTCTTTGATTATCAATCTTATCCCGTCTTCGTTGTATTTGTATCTGCTCGTTGCCAACAAAATCGATTGTTCCGTATCTCGTTCTTTACCGTTGTAATAGCCGTTATCGAGAGTCCAAATTCCGTCAAACTCCATATTGTATTTTGTCATTTCGGGGTTTTTGCATTTTTGGACGAAGTTATACGAACCGTCGCAATTGAGTTGTACGTAAACCTCATACGTATACAACTGATTGTCACCGTTTTCCTTTCTGTCAAACGTCGCAACGTACACACCGACAAGCGTATTGTCGTCGGTATACCTTTTACCGCTGTGGCATGCGGTCAGTGAAAACACCGACACAATAAGTAGAAATAGCACTATTAAAAATTCCTTGCGCATATCACACCTCAAAATCTATACTTACCGAAAAGTCGGCAAGCGCCCCGCCGCTTTTAACGTTAACCACGTTCATACAAACGATATTGCAATGCAAATAACCGTCTCGCATACATCTTGACGACACGACGAATTCCTTTTCGACCAATACGTCTTTTTTTAGATATCCCGTCGTTTCTTTTGCGTAAACTTCCGCGGAAGAATCTTTTGAATCGACGATTTTTATTTCGTACAATGCGTTGGCGGCTACAGTCGTAAACTTCACTTTGATAATGACGTTTTTGTCTTTATTGCCTTCAAGTGCATTGATAAATCTCGTTGGCATCGGGTATTTAATATACCTTTCAATTGAGCTGTCATAAGTTTGAGTTGTACTGACATAATGCAATTCGCTTATGGGGATATATCTTACGTACAACGTGCTAGGATAACCCGCTTTCCAAACCGTAACTGCATTTCCGTTGGTATCGAAATATTTCGTTCCGCCAACTTCACTGTCAAATACACCCTCATAATAGTATCCTCTTTTCGTATACGGATTTATCGTCGGGGCTGTTCCGTATTCCACAGTTTTTCCGAAAGTCTCATCGTCGTTGACAATGGTAATACCCATTTTAGTCTCTGCCCTATGGTCAAGTTCGGTATGCGGAGTTTGTTTGCCTTTTATCAAAACATTGCACCCCGAGAGCACCAAAAAGCATCCGATTATTAGAACGACAACTATAATAATCGATATCTTTTTTTTCATCATTCCACCTCATCGGTAAAAGCGATGGTTATGACAAAATCTTTGAAATAACCATACTTAAAATTGTTCGTTCTATTAAACACGACGTATAAAGAGCCATCTTTCATAAAGCGAGCGGGAACTTTCAAAATTGCAGTATATTGTTTATAATTAGTTGTCAATTCATTATGATACCAATCAGATTGCGTTGCGGAGTTTTCAGTCGAATCTAACAGGTAGACATAGCAACTTTCCGAAACGTCGTCTTTTGCCTTATACGAAATAGTGATTTCAACGAATCTATTTAGATTTCCTTTTGCCGCCGATACTATGTTTTTGGGCAAATCGTAATCGTATCTCGTGGACCAAGAAGCAAGCGTTGCGTCTTCGCACAAAACGTCGCTCGTGTGCGTAAGTCCGTTTATCTCTTTGTATCTCGTATAAAATTCTTTGGGGTTAGTGTCCCAATTCCACGGAAGGAGTGATTTTCCCAACTCGTCAAAATACTTTTTCCCACCTGTAGGCGCATCGTATATGCCCTCCATATAATATCCCGGCTTGGAATAAACTTTGGTATATGCGTCGTACGAACTTGCAAAATTATATCTTGTCGGAGCACCTTCGTCATATACCGTAACGACACGATCGTCGGAATATCTGCTCGGATTAGATTCGGAATTTGAATTGCAAGCTGTTAAAATCGAAACGGATACCGCAAAAATCAATAATAAAACGATCAATCTTTTCTTCATTTGTTATTCCTCCTATAATTTAATTCTAATCACCCAATATACGATTGTCAAGATATAAATCACCCAATATGTGATTATTGATTAGATCTTTAACTCATAATAGGTGATAAAATGGAACTGAAAAATATACAAAAACGTTTGCGCGCTTCTATAAAACAATGTGGAATTGAACAAAAAGAAATCGCTCGTCTTATAGGCGTTTCTCCTCAAACCATTTCAAAATATATGTGCAAAGACATATTCCCGGCTCTTGACACTTTGGCAAAACTCTGCAAGGTAATTGACGTTTCCGCCGATTATATTCTCGGTCTTGAAAAATAAAAAACGCCTCGGATAAGGTGTTGTTGCATTATAAAAGTTTACACCAATAGGTGCATTCTTTTTTTATTCCACAAAATATTTGCTGTAATTGGGCTTCAACATCGTATGCGGAATACTGATTTGAGCAAGGAATACGGCAAGCAATACGATGATACATCCGACAAACTCCTTTGTCGAATAACTTTCGTGCAAAAACGCAACGCCGCCTATAAATGCGATGACGGATTCAAGCGACATTATGAGAGTTGCAAGTTCGGGCGGAGCGTACTTTTGACCGATTGTCTGGAAGGTAAATCCGACGCCTGCCGACATTATGCCAACATACAGAATCGGCATAATGTTTGCTTGAATCGCGCTCACCGGCGGAAAGCCCTCGATTGCCATTGCCGGCAAACTCAGAAGGCTCGCCACCACAAATTGTATAAACGTAATTTTGAGAGGATCGACTTCATCTACAAATATGTCTATAAACATAATTTGAAGAGAAAACATTATTGCACAAAGCAACAACACTCCGTCCGCATATGTAAGGCCGGAATCGCCGTTTATGCACATTATATAAAAGCCAAGCACCGCCAGTACGATTGCAAATTTGCCGTTTGTGGGGATACGCCTTCTCAAAAGAAGATTCAAAAGAGGCACAATCACAATATAGAGTGCCGTTATAAATCCCGTTTTGCCGACCGTAGTATGCGCGATTCCGTATTGCTGCAAATTGTTTGCCACAAACAAACTCAAACCGCACAATGCACCGCCTACAAACGTCGCCTTGTTCCATCCGATACGCGTTGTGCCTTTCTTTTTGTCGATGAGCATGTTTATGAGGATAAATATGCCTATCACTCCCACCGCAAGAGAAAATCTCAAAGCGTTAAACGTAAAAGTCGGCACGTCGGACGACGCTTTTTGTTGAGCGATAAATGCAAAGCCCCACACAAGCGCACACAGCGAGCAAAATAGAATTCCGGTTAAGTTGTGAGATTTTTGTTTGATCATACAGTCTTTTATTTTATGCGTGTTTCAAGCGTTTTTGTCAGTTTTTTGTAGTCGTCGAGAGATAACGCTTCCCCTCTCACCATAGGAGAGAATCCCGCCTCTTCGATGATTGCGCTTGCTTGTGCCTTGTCAATTTGGAAAGCAACCGACAAGTTGTTTGCAAGCGTTTTTCTGCGCATTGCAAATGACGAACGCACGAGTTTGTGCAAAAGAGGCGCGTTTTCACCGTCGAGTTTAGTGCGGTCTATATCTATGCGCACCACCGCACTGTCAACGTTGGGCGATGGGAAAAACATATTTCTAGACACGTTTCTGGTGATTTGCGCATTGCCTGCCATCTCGATTGCCAAAGTGATTGCGGAATAATCCGCCGTATTCGGTTTTGCAACGAAACGGAGCGCAACTTCTTTTTGCACCATAATCGTAACGGATTTGACGTCGAGCGAACTTTCGATAAAACGCATAGCAAGCGGCGTGGTGATGTAGTACGGCAAATTTGCAACCACTTTGAAACTATCGCCCACAACGGACTTAAGCTCGTCGTCTTTCATTTTGAGGACGTCGCGAAAAATAACTTCCGCATTGTCTACGCCTTGAAGGGAGAGCGCAAGCACGGGCTGCAAATTTCTGTCCACCTCGAAAGAATAAACCTTTTTTGCGACCTTTGCTATCGCGCGCGTGAGCGTACCCGCTCCGGTGCCGATTTCCACAATCGTATCGTCACCGTTTATTCCGCTGTCTGCAACGATTGCGTCAAGCAAGTTGGCGTCGGTGATAAAGTTTTGTCCGAGAGCCTTGTTGAAGTGAAAATCCACTCCGCGTATAATGTCTTTGATGCCGTTGTTTTCCATTTATTCCCTTTAAAAACGACGTATATACCGCCGATTCGTTCACACACTACTTACGTACCAAAGATAAAACGCCAAATCACAAAAGACGAAATATCCAAAGTACAAAAGATAAAAACAGGAGTCAAAATCGGACTGCTGTTTTTTCTTAATATTCGGTTTCTTCCCTTATGGTTTCGCGCACCTTGAAATGTGCGCCGACGCTTTTTGCAAGCTCGCCGCAAGCCTTCACTTCGTCCTCGCCTATGAAATCCACAACCGACATGGTGGTGTCGATGCCGGCATCCACGCAATCCTTGGTGAATTTGAGCATTGCGTCGAATGCCGCCTCACCGTACTTGCTTCTGCAAATCTCCTGATAGGTTTCCTTTGTGGACGCATTGAGGGATACGGACACACTGTCGATATACGGCGCGATAAGTTTTGCAACGTCGTCTCGGTTGTTGATGAGATTGCCCAGTCCGTTGGTGTTTATGCGGATTTTGCATCCCTTCTTTTTGAGGTACGGTGCGATTTGCGAAATCATGGACAAATTGCACATAGGCTCGCCGAATCCGCAAAAAACTATCTCTTTGTATTTTGACAAATCGTACAAAGCGATGTCTTCCGCAAGCTCTTGGAAAGTCGGCTCTTTGAGCAGCCACAAATCGTTTCCGCTCACGCCGTCCTTGATATTGCGTATGCAAAACTCGCAGTTGTTGGGGCAACGATTTGTGATGTTGAGATACAAGCTGTCGCCGAATTCATAAACGTAGTTGTTGGTCATATATATTCTCTAAAAACTTATTTTATATTTTTTCTTTGTGCAAAATCGAGGTTTTATCCGCTCATTTCAAGCGTGTAAACAATCGTTTTGCGTTTTTGCTTGTCAAATCCGCAATTTCTTCTTCGCTCACTCCGAGCACCTGCGCCGCCTTTTGCGCGACTAGGCTTACGTATTTCGGCTCGTTTGTTTTGCCTCTGAACGGCACGGGAGTCATGTACGGGCAATCGGTTTCCAAAAGCAATCTGTCCTTTGGCACGACGGCAAGCGATTCGAGATTATGCTTTGCGTTTTTAAAGGTTATCGCTCCGCCGAAAGCATAGTACGCGTCGAGTTTATCAAAGATTTTCACATACTCCGCAGAGCCCGAATAGCAGTGCAACAGCAATCCGTTTTTGATATACTTTTGCATATCGAAAAGGATTTTTCTAGTATCTTCGTATGCGTCGCGAACGTGCAACGCAATCGGCAATTCCGCCTCGTCTGCAAGTTCGATTTGCTTTGCGAAAGCGGATTTTTGCACTTCCCTTTCGCTCAAATCATAGTAGTAATCAAGCCCTATTTCACCGATTGCGACAACCTTCTGACGTTTTGCAAGTTCGAGGATGCGTTGGCATGCTTCATCGTCCAACGTATCGGCATCGTGCGGATGTACTCCGACTGCGGCATACACCCTGTCATACTTTTCGCAAATTGAAACCGCAAGCTCCGACGAGGGCATATCGTACCCCACGCAAATCGCGCTCTCGATCCTGTCCTTGTCGAAATCGCCTACGATTCTATCGACGTCGCAAAGCAGTTTTTCGTCGTTTAGGTGGCAGTGTGTGTCTATAAGCATATTGCGATTATCTCACCACGCTGCCGCTGTCGACAGGCTTTTCGGGGGACACAAGCACGACTTGTTCGTTGCCGTCTGCGTCGGTGTAGCAAGCGCAAAGGAGCATACCTTGACTTTCTATTCCGCGAAGCTTTGCAGGCTTTAAGTTGTACACGACAACAACGTTTTTGCCGAGCATTTCTTCGGGCGTATAATGTTTTGCGATTCCGCTCACGATTGTGCGCACGTCACCGCCTATTTGCACGGAGAATTTGAGAAGCTTGTCCGCTTTTTCAACCTTTTCCGCAGTGAGAATTTTGCCCACGCGAAGTTGAATTTTTGCAAAATCGTCAATAGTAATTTCGCTTATATCAACGATATTTTCCGCTTTTTTGTCCTCTTTTTTCTCTTCTTTTTTAGCTTGTTTTTGCTCTTTTTTCTCTTCTTCTTCGACGTCCTCTTTCACCAAGCCCTTTGCAAGAAGCTCTTTTTTCACCTTGTCGGCGTCTATTCTTGCAAACAAATGCGCGGGGTTTTCCGCAACTTTCGTGCCGTTTGCCAAAAGTCCGAATTTGTCGAGATCGTCAAACGAGCGAATTGTCGTCCCGCATTGTTCGACCACTTTTTGAGAGGTGGACGGCATAAACGGAGAAAGCAGACTTGCGCAAATCACGATGGTTTCGGTGAGGTTGTAAAGCACGGTTGCCAATCTGTCTTTTTGGCTTTCGTCCTTTGCAAGCACCCACGGCATAGTTTCGTCGATATACTTGTTTGCTCTTCTAAGCACGGTGAATATATCCGAAAGCGCGTCTGCCGAGCGATATGCGTCGATATTTGCAAACACCTTGTCTCTTGCCGCTTTTGCAAGCGATTTAAGCTCGTCGTCAACGGGTTCGTTTGCTCCCTTGTCGCAAACGATGCCGCCGAAATACTTGTTGCTCATGGCGATTGTTCGTTGCACGAGGTTGCCGTACACGTTGACAAGCTCGCTGTTGATGGTGTCGATAACCAGATCCCAGCTGATTATGCCGTCGTTGTCGAAAGGCATTTGCGAAAGCAGATAATATCTTACGCTGTCAACGCCGAAAAAGTCCACGAGATCGTCGGCATAAATGACGTTGCCTTTGGACTTTGACATCTTGCCGCCGTCTTGCAACAGCCACGGGTGTCCGAAAATTTGTTTGGGAAGAGGCTCGCCGAGTGCCATGAGGAATATCGGCCAATAAATCGAGTGGAAACGCACGATGTCCTTGCCGATGATATGCACGTCTGCCGGCCATTCATTTTTGTAGAGGTCGCTTGAATTGCCGTCGGCGTCGTAGCCTACGCCCGTAATATAGTTGGTGAGCGCGTCAAGCCACACGTAAACGACGTGGCGTTTGTCAAAACTCACGGGAATACCCCAGTTGAACGACGTTCTCGAAACGCAAAGGTCTTGCAAACCGGGTTTCAAGAAGTTGTTGACCATCTCGTTTTTGCGCGATTGCGGAACGATGAAATCGGGATGTTCGTCGTAGTATTTCATAAGGCGGTCGGCATATTTGCTCATATTGAAGAAGTATGCCTCCTCCTCTGCCATTTCGACTTTGCCTCCGCAGTCGGGGCATTTGCCGTCGACAAGTTGGCTCTCCGTCCAGAACGATTCGCACGGAGTGCAATACCAGCCCTTGTACGAGCCTTTGTATATATCGCCTTGTTTATAGAACTTTTCAAATATTTTTTGGACTTGTTCCTCGTGATCTGCGTCGGTTGTGCGTATAAACTTGTCGTAGGTCGTGTCCATCAAATCCCAAATGCGTTTGATGTCCGCAACTCTTTGGTCGACGTATTGCTTGGGCGTCAGGCCAGCGGCTTGCGCTTTGAGCTCGATCTTTTCGCCGTGCTCGTCCGAACCTGTTTGAAAAAACACGTCGTAACCTTCCATACGCTTCGCTCTTGCGATAAGGTCGGAAAAAACGATTTCGTATGTGTTGCCGATGTGCGGCTTGCCCGATGCGTAGGCAATTGCCGTAGTCATATAAAATTTCTTATTTTCTTGCATGATGCCACCTCTTTGGCAGGCTAATGGTGCCGCCTTTTGAATTGAGTTTATACATTATACAACTTTTATTTATAAAAGTAAATAAGAAGTGCATACGCACGCAAAATGAAAAATACAATATCTTATGAACGTCGCATTTTTGATAATAAGCGCAATATCCGTCGTCTTGATGATTGCCCGCGCGCCCGAAGCCGCCTTCCCGACAATGATTGACGGAGTTACGCACGCAATCGAATTGTCAATCAAACTTTGCGCGATATATGCGGTGTGGCTGTCCGTTTTGAAAATGGTCGAAGCGACTTCGCTTGACAAAAAACTCTCCAAACTTCTCCGCCCGATCGTGCGCAAAATTTTCAAAAACGAAAGCGACGAAGCGTACGATTATATCTCGATAAATCTTGCGGCAAACATGTTCGGTATGGGCGGAGTCGCAACGCCTGCCGGCATAAAAGCGATGAGCGCAATGAGCGACGGTAGCGATAGAGCAAGCGACAACATGATTATGCTTTTGGTGATAAACGCAACGTCGATCCAACTTATTCCCGCAACCGTCATAGCAATGCGCGCGGGTGCAAATTCTCAAAGTCCGTCGGACATAATTTTGCCCACTCTGATATCCAGCGGTATAGCAACGCTTGTCGGCGCAATAATGTGCAAGGTGCTCTCGTTGAAAAAAAGCAATTTTAACAAAACCAACAAAACAAGCACTTTATTTACAACAAAAGAGAAGATAAAACCCTCTTTTTGCGGTTATAGTAAAAAATTTCGTCGAGGTGCGAAATGAACGTAAGCACGTACGTATTGCCGGTTTTGCTCATTGCGCTTATCGTCGTCTGCATTGTCAAAAAGGTGAAAGTGTACGACTGCTTTTTGCTAGGCGCAAAGGACGGATTGAACCTTGTTATAGATGTGTTTCCGTATATCGCGTCCATATTCGTGTGTATCGAACTGTTTAAGGCAAGCGGACTTTCAAGCACGATTTCCGCTTGGCTTGCAAAGCCGCTTTCGTATATCGGCATACCGAGCGAAGTGACGGAAATCATACTTCTCGTTCCCCTTTCGGGCAACGGCACGATTGCCCTTTTGGACGGCATATTTCAAAAATACGGCGCGGATTCATATATAGCGAGATGCGCCGCCGTGATTGCAGGGGGAAGCGAAACGATATTTTATATTTGCGCGGTGTACTTTTCCGCTTGTAAGGTGAAAAAACTGCGTTACGCTATCCCCGTGTCTCTTTTTTGCACGCTGCTGGGAGCTTTGATTGCTTGCGCACTCTGCCGTTTTATGTAAAAAAGAACGCCTTTTGCAAGGCGTTCTTTTTGTTGTGCACTAAATTATTTTGCGATGACTGCGTTGAGCTTTTCAACGAGTTCGTCAACGTTGATGCCGTGCACCGCAGCTGCCTCTTCGAGAGTTTCGCCGTGCGCGAGCATGCAATGCAAGCAGTGCATACCACTCTCTTGCAACACTTCTGCGAGTTTATCGGGATCGCCTTGTGCGAGTACGTCGATGATGAGCATGTCTTTTGTTACCATGGTTGTTACCTCCTAAAAGATATGTAAATTTTGATTATTCGAATTGTCCGCTCAACCAAGCCCACACAAGCAGAGCGATTACGCCGAGCGCAAGAAGCACCGCAATCGCAACTCTGATCGGCGACACGGGGGATTTGCCCGTGGATTTGCCCGTTCTTCCGTTGATGATAAAGCGGTAACCCTTTTTGCGATACATATACGCGCAAACCCAAAGAGGCAGAAGCATATAATGGAATTGTGTGCCGGAATAGGTGGTGTTTACGTTTAGATACCCCACGACATCCGCACAATAGCTATCGATAATGCGTTTGCGAATCGTATCGTCCATTTGCCCTTTCGCAACACCGAATCCGTCCTGCAAAGACGTGTCGTACCTCTCTGCCACAAAGCCTGCGATGTAGTCTTTGTTGTATGATTCGAGATTGTCGGTGTCGTATGGCAAAATCTTGTTTAGTTCTTTTTGGTTGAGTTGAGTGCTTGCTTCGACGGCGACGTTTTCAAAAGAGTTTTGCGTATTGCCGTTGATGTTATACCATTCTATGTACGTTTCCACGCGGCGATCTTTTCCGCTGCCCACCGTTCTTGTGCGTCTTTTGCCGACTCTTCCGTCATAAGTGGAAAAAGCATCTGTCGAAAAAGCGTAAGACGGGATGTAAACGCCTTTGAAATTTTCAACCTTGAAACTTTTTTTGAGATTCCACGGCGCAAAAAGTTTCTTTTTTATCCACTTTTTGCCTGCGGTTGACGCCTGCTGTTGCGAGAGCGCAAACGGAAGGATGCTGTCCGGTTTCAAACCTTTCATGTCATCTATCTCAACGACATTCGTCCCTCCGCAATACGGACACTTGATTGCCGTATCAAACGACGAAAGTTTGACTTCTGCGCCGCAGTTCGGACATTTGTATGTCGAATCGTCAAACTTCACTTCCCCGTCCTTGACAGACGCGAGATAATCGCGTTTGAAACTTATCTTTTTATCGATCGAACGAGTTGCATCGCAATATGAACAATGAAGTGCGCCCCTTTCGGGATCATATGTCATATCCGCGCCGCAGTTTGTACATTTGACGACCGCCGTATTGTTGTAGTTGAAAACGTCTGCCATATAAGAAACACTCTTAATTGTCTATCAGTCTATTTTTGCTCCGCATTCGGGACAGAATTTCATGCCCGATTTGACTTTGACTCCGCATTTGGGGCATGTTGCATTCATGGGCTGTCCGCATTCGGGACAGAATTTCGAATTTTGAGGAACTTCGGCACCGCACTTCGAGCATTTGCAAGTGGCTTCGCCGCCCACTTTCGCTCCGCATTCGGGACAGAATTTCGCTCCTGCTTTGACGCTTGCGCCGCATTTTGCACATTTGATTTTTGCGCTTTGCGCTTCATCGAGATTTTGAGCGAACTGATTGCCAACTCTTGCGCCCATGCCGAGACCTATGCCTGCTGCGCCGAACATACCGCCCATACCGGGGTTCTTTGCCGCGTCGCGCATTGCCTGTACGGATTCGTATTGAGCGTACTCTCCCATTTTCCCGTCAAACACACCGAGCGTTGTGCGTTTGTCCATTGCCTTTTCGACCGCTTCGGGAAGTTTGAAATTGCGCACAAGCACGGAATCGATGTCAAGACCGAGCTCGTTGAATCTGGGCTTTGCTTGAGTGCAAACGGTGTCGCCGATTTCAAGATAGTTTGCCGCAAGTTCGAGCGCGGGGATTTCGCACTCGCCGAGCATGTCGGTAAGTTGCGCAAGCACGATTGATTTGAGATGTTCCTCGATATCCTCCGTCTTGAACGAATGAATCGTGCCAAAGCACTCTTTCATAAACAATTCGGGGTTCATGACGTGGAAGGAATATTCGCCATGGCCTGCGATACGAATCATTCCGAAATCCTTGTCGCGCATCATAACGGGATTTGGCGTACCCCACTTCATTTGCGTGAATCTGCGCAAATTGACGTAATATACGTCGATTTGTTTGGGGTTTTCAAACGCATATTTCCAGTTTGCGATTGCGGTAAGAACGGGGGTTGAACCTTCATCGAGTTTCCAGCTGCCCTCGGTGAACACGTCGCATACGCTTCCGCGATACACGAAAATCGCGGCTTGCGAAGGACGGACGATAAGTTCCGACCCTTTCATGATCGCATATCTGTCGTCGTACTCAAATTTTTTCACTATAATATTTTGAGAACTGTCTTCCCATTGAATGACTTTGAGGAGTTGTCTTTTGATAAGTCCCATAGGGCCCTCCGATTTTTGTTTTATTATATGTATTATATCACAAGCGATGATTTTTTCAATAAAAATTTATTATAACTATGCATCCTTGAAAAAACACACCCGAAATCATTGTGATTTTCGGCAATTTTGCAAATGATTTTTGCTTAGCGACAAACTTTGCCGCAATCGCCCGCTTTTCGATTTAACGAAAAAGCCCCGCTTTTGCGAGGCTTTTTGAGATTGTGTAAATTAGCTCGATTAATACCTTATCAGATCTCGATAGAAACCGTGTCGGTAACAAATTGCGCGTCGGGGATTGTTTGTCCTGCCTTTACGACACCGCTCACGGCGTCTGCGCTCGTTGCAACCTTCGATGTAATAACCGTGCCGTTGTTGTCGACGACAACGCCGACTGCCGCACGAAGTTTGTAGGTTATCTTACGGTTGGACGACGTCGGAAGAGTAAATGATCTTGCGCTGTCAACAGACGTAAACATAACCGCATAGCTTGCGATAGGCGTGGATCTCGAAGGATCGTTGGACGCATACACATATGCCGTGCCGAACCATACGACGTTGAGTTTTACGGAGCTTACCGTAGCAACCGTCTTGAGCGTGCTACCGCTTCTCAACGAATCAGCTGTTATACCCGTAGGCGCAATCGAGGAATTGATTTGCTTGATTCCGACCGAAATACGCTCTTGATCCGCAAGTTGCACTATTGCGCTCTTGCCATCGGCATTTGTCGTAATACCGCTTGATTTCACGGTGTAAGACGTGTCTGCAGGCATTGAAACGATTGCATAGAAGAATTCAAGCGTTTCCGGATCGGTTAAGACATTGTATTTGTCTCTCACAATCGTTTTGCCGTCGGCATCGCTCACCGTTTCCGTCTTAATCTTGCCGGTTGAGGTGTCATACTCCGGTGTCGAAACAGTGAACGTCACGATGTAAGCAAACGGCATAGTCAGTCTTGTGGGATCGTTGGGATCGATGCTGAATGCTGTTTTTGCAACGCTGTTTTCGACTGCCGAATTGTAGACGCTCGTTGTCGTAAGGACGGTCTTTCCGCTGCTGTTCTTTGTCGTCTTTGCGGAAGTCATGTTGTTTGCCAACATTCTCTTGACGAGGAACGGAATCTTGTAGGATTGTACGTTTCCGTCCACGCCGATGAGTTTTGCGGTGACGTAAATCAATCCGCCGTTGTAAGAAGGTCTAAACTCGTCGAAGCTCCAAACAAGCAAGTGGTTTGTGTCTTTCGTCGTGTAGGTTACGACTTGCGTTGCGTCGCCGTTGCCCGTGCGCTCGTTGAATTTGAGCTCGGTGGGCATTGTGGGCTTGACGTATTCGTACGGATTGACGTATTGTTCAACGCCGCTGTTTGTGCCGTTTGCATAGCCGACGAGGGCTTTGAGCGTGCTCTCGTCCGCAATGCTCACAACGCTTCTGTCAAGCACTCTGACGGTGAATCTGATGCGTTGCGTACCTACTTCGTTGGTGCCGTAGTTGTACTCGCCGCCGTAGTTGACGATTGCGTATGCGGTGTATTCTCCGCCCGCATAAGTGACGTTGACGCCGCTGAAGTCCCACGTTACCGGCAACTCAACCGTTGCGCCGTTTGCAAGCGTAACATTGAGTTTTGTCGGGAAGTTGACGTAATCTCTGTCGAGTTCCGCCGCCGTCATTGCAACGTATTCGCCGTTCACAAGCTTGTACGTACCGTCAAGATTATTCTTGACGTATCCGCCGATTGCCGTGCTTGATTTCTCATAGCGATCTCCGCTATATCCGCTCTTTCTTGCAAACACGTTTGCATTTAAGTACGGATCGATGACAAATTCGCCGTTCTTGAAGAGAGCGTCTCCGTTGCCCGTTACGAGCGTTGCGCTTTCCGTTCTGCTGTTGTTGATGTGAACGGTTACGTCAACCTTTGCGCTTGCGTCGTTGTCCTTAACTCCGCCGGTGAGCGTTGCTTCAACCGCAACGTTGCCGCCTCTGAACGTGTATTTAACGTCTTGTGCGTTCCAGGACACGTTGAGAGTTTGCGTCGTCACGTAGACGAGCAAATAGAGGTCTTTGCCGTCCGAAGTCTTGAAGTTTTCGCCGATAGTGCTTACGTCGCCGTCGAACAAGGCATAGTTCTTGGTGTCTTGGTTGTAGACGTAGAACTTGACGCCTGCGTAATCCTTCTCGTTTTCGAATCCGCCGTACACTTTGTAGATGCCGGGATAAGTCGTTCCGTCGGTATCCGTGAAGCCGTGGCGTTTCTTGTAGGTGGTGTTGTAATCGTATTGATTTGCGCCGATTGCTTCCTTGCCCTCGTTCCACCACGCATATGCTGTTACGAATTGTGCGCCGACGTAGAAGGTTGCCGTCTTGTCGTAGTTCGCCGTGTTGTAGACGGAGTTTTCACTGTCGGTGTACACGTCCTTGTTGTACTTGTACGAACCGACGGACATATCGTTGTAAGCAAGGTCGCTGTTGGTGAGCGTAACCTTGGATACGCGAATCTTGATCGTCATCTCGAAGGAAGGCATGACTTCGAAGTTCTTTTCTTCGCTGTCCCACACGTGGACGGTCATCTTTCTGTCGAGCGTTGCGCTGAGGTTTGCAAGATCTCTTGCCGTGGGCGCGTTCTCGTACGAAATGAAGTAGTTGCCCTTGTCGCCGTTTGCAAACGTGAGCGTCATTCTGGACGGGAGTCTGTCTGCGCCTGCGTATGCAAAGTGGTTGTAATAGACGTATTCTTCGGGCATACCGGTCGCCTTGGTGTAGACGATGTCGATATACCTGCCGTCCGCCACGCCGCCGTTCATGCCGACGAGCGTATCCGTGACGGTCGAATACTTGCTTTCCGTGTACAAGTATTCGAGTCCCGTTCCGTCGAGCATGAGCTCTGCGTCAACGATCGTACGATCGAGCACCGTGACGGGTACGTTGACGCGTTGTTTTGCGAGCATATATCTTGCTTCGTCCGTCAACTTGAAGTCTTTGTTGTCTCGTTTCATGAAGTCAACGTAGTCCTCGATGGTGACGTAGGATTGGATACCGCTGCCGGTGATGTCAGCCTTGACGTAGCCGCCGTCCGCTCTTTCGATGCCGATGACTGCCGTTGCCATGTATGCGGTGTTGCTCGTGCCGCTCTTGATGAGCTTGTCAACATCTGACCAGTCGAAGAACGCATCGAACGTGTCGCCGTTGACGGTTGTGATTCTCATCACGTTTGCAAGGTAAGACGCGTCTTTGTGGAGGAACGTGTCAACCACGATGGAGCGGTTCTCATAATCGGACATGTACATGATCGTTCTATCGACGACGTACACTTCGATTTCGCCGGTTTCGGTTTGCTCGTGCGCGCCTGCGTTATATCTGTAAGTTACGGCAACTTTATATTTCTTGCCGAAATACTTGGAGATATTTGCGTAGAATTCTTCGTTGTCGAAGTTGTATTCCACTCTGACGTCTTGCAAAACTTCGCTGCCGGCAACTTTGACCTTTTGTACGCTACCGTTTGCAAAGAGCGTGCTTGCTTTCGCATACGGATCGAGTCTGTAAGATTGACCGTTTGCAAGTCCTTCGATGCCTGTCGTCGCAACGGTGACGTTTGCAACCACGTTGCTTGAAAGTGCGACTTTGTCGCCGTCCATGCTGGTGATTGTGAGCGTCATCTCGCCGTTGTAGCCGCTTTGAGCCGTGTAATCGTTGCTCCAAGCAAGCGTGACGGGGATTTCCTTTCCGTTGACGCGGAGCGTCGTGGATTTGAGCAAGCCCTTATAGAAGTTGTCCGCCGTCAAGTCTGTCGCGAAGCCTTCCTTATAGCTTCCGCTTATACCGTCGAGCGTGAAGTCGTTGTTGATCGTGACGGTGTAGTCAAACGTGATGTCGTTGCCTGCAACGTAGTTGCCGAGCACGTACGCCTTGCGTGTGAACGAACCATTCTTGATCTCTTCTGCCGTCGGCATGCTTGTGTCGAGCCAATGGAGCGGTACTTTGTGGTATGTCGTGCCGTCCACCGTGACGGTTGCCGTCGTTGCGAACGTGAACTTGTCGAACACGTCGTATTCGTTGCTCATACCGTCGGGCACTATATCCGCCGCTGCGTTGAAGCCGTCGAGATAAATTCTTGCAATGAAGCCGTCGGCTTGCGGATAGCGGATTGCAAGTCCGTCGAAGAAGAAGTACTTGCGTTCGACGTAAGAGCCGCTTTCGTCGGTGACGATTTCGTCTTTGCTAGGTGCCGCATAATCGATCCACTTGATTGCAACGTCGATTGCGCCCTTGCCTTCCGCAGTCTGTACGTTTGCGGATGCAGGCAACTTCCACTCGTCGTAGACGTTGTAGCCGAGGCTCAAAACTTCTGCGCCTTCGCCTGCCACTCTGCCGCCGAGGGTCGTAAGTTTGCTTTCTCTGTCGGTAAGCTTGCCGCCCGTAAACGCATAAGACGGGATATTGACGTTGATTGCAACCTTGTTGTTGCCGATCAATGCGTAGATCGTTTGCGAGATGCCGTTGTAGTTTGCATCGGACACGACGGATTCAAACGCTCTGACGTATGCGATATAGCTGTCGCCTTTGACGAGGTTGACAAGCACCGGAGTGCCGTTTGCAACGTCGCCCCAATCGCTCGTCTTGAAGTAGTCGGAACGATTTTGTGCAAAGTTGATAGGATCGATACCGAACGCTTCGCCGTCAATGACGTGCGTTTGTTGATATACGCTGCCGGTGTAGTTGTTCTTGTCGGCAAGTTTGGCTTTAAGCTCTGCCGTCATGCCGTTCGCTCTGATGTACGAAGCAAGGTCGCCGATTGATTCGTCATAGAAGAAGTTGACGCTCTTGACGGTCTGTTGTTCGACACTCAAACGGAGCGTGATCTTTTGAGCTTCGTAAATCGCATTGCCGTTTTCGTCCGTTTTGCCGGTGTTGACAAGTGCGAGATCTTTGCCGTCCGCATCCTTGACTCTTGCTTCGACTTGTGCGTAAATCGTGCCGCCGTCAAAGATATTTTGCTCTGCTTTAACCTTCGTACATGCCGCGTTGGTGTAGTACGTCACCGTGCTCCAATCGGGGTACATGGTGTGCGTTGCCGAACCGAAAGACACTTGATATCTCTCGCGCTCTTCACTCTCGACCCAAGTCGGGTTGAGCGTATCTTCGTGCGACACCGTCACGTTGAGCGTGGACGGAGAGAGCGCGTTGACCGCAAGCGGCACGTAAACTTCTTGCTTGCCGCTGAACTCTGTGCCTATCGTGAGCTTGACGTAGAGCGGATAGCTTCTGGAATTGCTGTATCCGTTGAACGTGATTTCGTCGGACGTAAGTTTGTGCACGCCGTTGTTGTACGCGTCGTAGTAGGTTTCGCCCGCCTTGATGAACGGAGCTTCAACTTGAAGCGCACTGCCGACGCTCAAAGTCTTTGCGACTTTGTTGCCGCTTGCGTCTTTGACGTAAATCTGATAACTGTTGCCGAGAGATTCTGCCGTTATCGTCGAGTATTGATATTGATCGAAGGTCACTTCGCTGACCATGGAATCGAACACGAAGGGTTTGACGACGATTCTGACATTGACTTCCTGTGCAAACTTACCGACATAAGTTTCGCTCTTGCCGATAAATCCGACTTTGTCTGTCGTTGTGAGATTCTTTGTCACCGACGTGAAGATGCTGAATCTTTCGCCGCCGACTTTTGCCTTGACGGTGACGTCAATGCCCTTGTAGAAGTTGACTTTTCCATCTTGCTTAATCGCATCGATTGCCTTTGCAAGTTCGGTGGTATCCCACTCGACGTCGTAGCCCGTCATCGAGCTTTCGGTGACAAACTTGCCGTTGACGTACTTGAAGGAGTTGAGATATGCAACGAGATCTTGCGTGCTTGCGTCGACGGACATAGAGTCGATTTCAAAGATCGTCGTGTAATTGCCGTTGCTGTCGCGCTCGCTCTTGAAGGACACTTGCGGTGCGGACGAATCTTTGGACGTGCTCATCGAGGTAAGTCTTGAAATCTTGTAGTTCTTTGCAGTGAGCGCAATAGTGTCCTCAACAGCCTTTCCGAGACCCCATTGATACGTGAAGCCGACTTTGACGACGTTGCTTTCGTCACCGCTCTTCCAAGACGTCGAACCTTGCCAATCGTACTTGAAGTCGTCGGTGTTCCACTCGATCGTGCCTGCCGGGAATTGTCTGCCGGTGGGCAACTTGCTGCGGTCGAGCACGTAATACGTTGCGTCGCCGACGGTGATCGTCTTGTAGACGTCTTTGCCATCCTTGCTTTCGGTCACAAGACCTGCGATATACGCCGGATAGAGCACGTACTTGTTGCCGTCTTTGTTGAGGTTTGCTGTCGCACCTTTGTCGATCTCCGCTTGCGTGGGTTGAGTGAGAATCTGATATCCGTTCTCGCTCGGAGCGCCGCTTATCGGGTTGATAACCGCGTATGCCATGTTGCCCAAGCTGTCCGTCATGTAGGTGCCGAACGTGTACTTGCCGCTGGAGAAGGCAATTCTCACAAGGTCGGGAAGCTCTGCCATATACTTGGAGCTTTCCGTGTCGATATCCACGCCGAGAGCCTTTTCGCTGTACGAACCGTCGTTGTTTCTATAGAATCCTTTGACGGTTTGCAATTCCTTGTCGTTGGTGACGTAGACGGGGATTGCGTAGAGCACCGTGTTGAGCGCATAGCCGTACACGTAGCCTGCAAGACGTCTGCCGTTTTCGTCCGCCGTTTCGGAATTTGCCGCCGTCAAATCGACGGACGCCGCATCCCAAACGATATAAGTACCCGTTGCGTCCTGATATTGACTACCCGCGTTGTAGGACGTCATTTGTCTGTCCTCAATCCAAATCGGGAAGTTTACGGTTGCTTTTTGCGGGAAGAGCGTTGCGTCAAAGAAGAAACTGTCTCTGAGTTCGAAGTCTTTTCTTGCGCCGCCGGATACCGCATATCCCTTTCTGGTTGCAGGATCTTCGATAACGATTTCCGTCGGAGGCTCAACGCCGATGTTTGCCGCACTTTCGGAGTCGTCGAATTGCAACATGCCCGACGTGAACGAACTTTCATTGAAGCTGTACGGCGTGATGCGAATCATGAAGAAGTCCCATGCCTCGTTGATGTCGGTCGTAGTGCTGTTAGAGCTGCCTGCCGCAACTGCACCGCCACCGCCTGCAACGGTCTTCATGTTGTTCTTGTCGGTGGTCTTGGCTCGGTTGTACTTCATTGCCGTGCCGATACCGTTCTTTTCGCCGTTGACCATGATTTCAATCGCTTGAATACCGGGTTTTACGGTTTTGTCGCTTGACAAACCGTACTCGCTTGCCGTCGGATTGAGATCGATGTAGATGTTGATGGACGGATCGATTTCACCGCTTGCGAACGGAATCGGAAGGATACCGCCGATGAGTTTGTTGAGGTCTTGGACGATTTCACTTGCAAGGTTTTGGATCGTTCCCCACGAGAGCGACACTTTTGCCGCGTCGAGAGCGAACATCAGCGCCCACTTGGTCAACGTTACCGGAAGCGAACGCATAAACGGTTCAACGTAGTTGACTTTTTGTTGTGTCGAAGCGTTTGCTTGCACGAGTGCGTCGAGTCCGTTATAGAACTTGGTGATTTCGTCCGTGTCGCCGATGCCGTCGATGAGATATTTGCTCAAACCGCTGCCGCCACTGCCGACTTTGTTGATATCTCCGAAATAAGGCTCGCCGTCATCGCCGTCGATCTTGTCTTTCATCAATCCCATAAGGATGCAGCTTACCATAATCATAAGTTCGTTGTAAGCGTCCTTATCGAGTTTAACTTTTAGAGAAATCTTGCCTGCGCCGCTCGAAACTGCCGTTGCGCCGTTGAAGTACGGCCAGTATTCGTGATCGTTGAACAAGTTGACGTCAACGCTCTTGATGAGGTTGTCGAGTTTGACGGGATACGAATACGAGGTCTTGTCCGCATTCCAACCGCTTGCTACTTGCGTTGAGGTATCTGCCGCAGTCTTTGCGGACGGATATTCATAGGTTGAATCATCGCCATCCGTTCCGCTGACGAGTTTGAGGAGCGGCGAGCTGCCCATCATACCGCCGAGATCGAGGCAGTTGAGTGCGGAAATCAATGGGACAATCGCACCGACCAAACCGCCCGTCGGGAGCGAAAGGTTGGTGACAAAGATGTTGTTGCCGCCCACTATCGCCGAAAGACCCGTTTGAGCATTGTTGCTCTTCAAGTCAAGACGAATGTTGTAGTTTCTATCGCTGTCCGTATATTCTTTAAGGTTGGTTGCCGTGAGAACCTTTCTGCCGTTAAGCGTGATGGTCGAATGATCGTATGCCGTTGATACGTTTCTTGCTTGACGCAATTGCCACACTTTGTTTTGAATTTCGATATTCAAGCCCGGCTTCAGGTTGTCGATGGCGTTTTGGACAAGGGACATCAAACCGGACGTCTTGGAGAACGTCAAGCCTGCATAACCCGTCTTGACGGAGTTGATAAGTTTTTCGCTGTCAACCTTGCTTTCGCCGAAGCCGAGAGACACGTTCTTGATTGCAACGTTAGCACCCGTGCCGACGCTGTCGAGCTGAGCGTTGAGGTTGATGGATTCAAATCCGCTTTCACCGAGATTGATATCGAGTTTGACGGACTTGATTGGCGGAAGCGTTATGTCGCCGAGATCAATGCCGAGCATGCCGATGAGCGTTGAGATAAACGCACTGTCGAAGGACATGCCGAGACGTCCGTTTTCGATATCGACTTGCAAATACAACGCATTGCCTGCCGCCGCCTTTGCTTCCGCACTTGCGTCTGCGTCCGAAGTTGTTGCATCGGAGCTTACGCTTGCGCCGGATGCGATTGCCGCATCATAGCTCGGAGTTGCGCCGAGCAATCCCGCAATGCCTTGGAACTTGATCTTGCCGAGTCCCAAGCCGGTTGCGTCGATGTAGATTGCATCCGAATAGATTTCATTCTCTGTGTAAACGGGGCTTGTTGCCGCGCCGAGTTCCCATCTGCCGTCCGATTGCTTCATAAGTCTTGAAGAACCGAGATAGTAGAGGCTGAGAATGGTTGAGTTGATAGGATCGCCTGCCTTGATGTCGACTGCGATGTCACTGAACAAGATGCCGCCGATGCCGTATGCGAGGATAGGCGCAAGATTGATGTTCGCCGCAATGTCGATTGTGAAGTTTATGGCTTCGCTTGCCATCGTGATGTTGATATCCGCAAGCGTGTACTTATAGTACGTCGTAGATGCCGAGTAGGTCGTGCCCGTGTAAAGCTCGTATGCGTCGCCGTTCTTGACGTAGACTTTGCCCTCGTATTGAGTTCCGCCGTCGTAGAGCGCGCCGTTGTTGAGCGTAAGCGCGGTGAACTTGCCGAACATGGATTGTCCGCCGAGGAGGTTTTCAAACAAGGAGATAACCCAGCCTGCAAGCGAATCCGAATAGCCTTCGTCACCGGGTTTGAGGTTCTTTGAAGCCATTGTGAGTTCCAAAGAAGCACTGAGACCGATTGTGGGCAGTTTGAGAGACGAGATGTCAAACGTACCCGTACCGCCGATCAGGCTGTTGAGGTCGAGCGACAAGATTTCGATGTAGCCTTGCGGTACGTTTGCGGTCTTTGCAAGTTTGTAGTAAGTCTTGCTCGAATCGACCGCCGCCGTGTCCACAACATAGTTGCCGCTTGCGTCTTTGACGTATTTGTCACCCGTGAACGATGCAAGTTCGTCGGAAGTGAGTGCCTTGTAGAAGTTCTTTCTCTCTGTCGAAAGGTTGAAGGTTTCCGCAATGCCCTTGCTTATATCTTTGGTGATTTGCGCCGCAGGTATATCGAGGCAGAAGTACAAGCCGTCGCTCAATCTCAGATTGAGGCTGAACCCCGTCTTTCCGCCGAGCGAATCCATTCTGAAGAGCAAGTCGCCGATGTCGGGGAGCAAATCTTTTTGTTCGAGACCGCGGATTTGCATTATCTTCTTGTAGATTGCGTTGATGAGGTCTGCGTTGAGTTGCATCAAGAGTTTTTGAGGAGTTACGTTGATCATGAAGTATGCGTAATCTCTCAAATGATCTTTGTTGGTTTCAATCGTCTTGATGTCGGAGCTGTTTGCAACGCTTGCGCCCGTGGCACCGCTCTCTTCACTGCCGTTCAGGAACTTGCCTAGAACGCCTTCGAGCAATCCGTCGAGATTGAGGTCGGTCACCGCAATCTTAGCAGTGTTGCCGAGGATGCCACTGAGGTCGACGTACACGGAGTTTTCGATGAGGTAAACGCCGAGCAAAGTCTTTTTCGCAGACGTGCCGTCCGTGCCCTTTGCGTTCTTGTTGAGTTGCAAACCGAGTTCGACTTTGAAGTTTTTGACATCGATGTTCGCAACAAGGTCGAGCGTGAGGAACGCGCCGAGATCGTTGCCGAATTCGTTGACGATGTTGAGTTTGAGCGTAGATCCGCTGATTGCGCTGTCTGGGCTGATAAGTCCCATAATCATATCGAGGAGTTCGCTCAAATCGATAATGTTTGCATCGCCTGCTTTGCCGCTGCCGTACAACGATACGTCAATGGACATTTCAAGATGTGCGGTTGCGTTTTGCAATCTCACGTAATTCGAATATGATGCGGCATAATGAGTCAAATCTTTGTCCGCTTCGGTTGCAAGACGATAGATTTCGCCGTCCTTGACGTACTTTCCGGTTGCAGATTCGACGTATTTGATTGTTCCGTCCGCATTCTTGTCGGCAAACTTGCTGTCTTTGTCAACCGAGAAGTCTTTGTTGACGGTTGCGTAGAGCTTGCCCAGAGAAATCGCGATTGCAAAGTCGCCTTGTTTGAGGTATGCGCCCTTCGTGCCGCTTGCTGTGTGTTTTGCAAACGTGTTCGTTGTCGCGTCGTAATCGTAGGTGTCGCCTTCCCATGCGGGATATGCATACACAACGAGAGCATAATCGTCGGTGGATACAAGCACGTACGTGTTGTCGTTGTCGCTTGCGCCGACGACGTATTCGCCGTTTGCGTTCTTAACGAATGTCGTACCGCTCCAATCGCTCGTCTTTGCATACTCTCCGTTTGCACCGTACATTGCGTTGAATTTCGCAACGGTTTCGTAGTAGAGCATGCCAACCTTGAAGCCGAGGTTGATGTCGATGCTAGGCGAATTGCCGTAGAAGTTGATCGTGATACCGCTGGTGTCCTTGGTGTTGGTCGTGCGGAGTTTGGGCAAGAATTCACCGATGCTTTGGAGAATTTCGCTATCGCTTTCCGCAAGCATACCGATAAGGTCCGCAACGAGAGTTTCGTTGAGGCCGACGGTGATGAAGTCGTTTGCGATGAGCAATCTGCCAAGCACGACGTTGAGGACGCTCCAAATATTTGCGGGGATCATACCGGTGTTGACTTCCTCGTCCGCAGCCATTGCCGCAACGGACGCTTGTGCGGAAGCGGTCGTCGCACTCGAACCGAGAATGCTTGAAAGATCAAGCCCCTCTATAACGCCGTAGGAGAAGAAGTCGCCCCAACCCACGATGTCGCCGATTTCGCTTGCGTCGAGGTTGAGATAGAGCTTGCCGTCCTTAATTTCAATCCACAACAACGCTTTGGGTTGCGCGTCGCCGTGGAAGTTGGTCACGTAGGTCAATTCGAGATAAATCTTTGCGCCTTCGAGAGCTTGCAAAATGCCGACGCTCTTGTCGCCCGCAATCATCTTGACGAGATTTGCCAGTTTGAGATACGCCTTGAGATCGACGTTCAAGCCGATAAGGCTCTCGAATTCCTTGTTGTTTTTAAGTGACGTCGCAACAAAGTAGAGGTACTCTGCAATCTGGTCGTTGTCAATGAATTTTGTGAATTGATACGTCCAGTTGATAACGTCGTTGAGCGTCATCTTGATGTTGAGGTTTGCACCGAGTTCAACGCTGTCAAGCCCCGCAAGGACGCTTGTCACGTCAAACTCACCGCCGCCGAGCAAATCGCCGAGATTGAGCGAAAGTGCCTTGGTGTAGTTGGTGAAATCGGTGACTTTCTTGTACACCGTGCCGGTGTAAGTGTCGGCCTCTTCCATATCGGTGTAGCCGTTGCCGTTTGCGTCGATTGCTTCGTACGTGCCGTTCGCAAGCTTCTTGTATTGCAAATTGCCCTCGCCCGTGAAGCCTTGCAAATTGTCCTTTGTGGTCTTGACGTAGTTGCTGTTGCTGTCAACGATATAGAGCGTGCCGGTGAACGTTGCAAATTGATTGGTCTTGACAAGTTCTCTGTAACTGCTGTTCTTGACGTTATTGTTGCCCGCGATATCGTTGAGTCTTTCGTGGACGGGCATATAGATGCCGTCAACGTCAGTGTAAACGATGCCGTCGTATGCGTATTGTCTTGCTTTTACGACTTCGCTATACACGGGCGCAGCCAACATATATCTGTCTTCCGGACCCGCAATCGAGCCGTCGTTGCTCTTGTAGATTGCATATTTGCCGCTTGCGTTTTCCGTTGCGGTGTACGTGCCGTCGCCGTTGTCGGACAAATCGTATCCGCCGTTTTCTTTTGCGTAATACTCGTTGCCGTCAACGCCTTTGTAAAGACGCACGTAATCTTTGTTTTGGAAATTCTTTCCGTAGTAGTTGGTGTAATCGTTGTTGTCGTTATCGCGATAGAAGCTTGCATAGTAGAAGATTGAGTTCGAGCCTTGTTGCGTTGCCAAAATGTCTTCTTTTCTGCCGAAGTTTATGGATGACGACTCACCTGCAACGCCGTTCAAACCTTGGATGTTGAGACCGAGGTCGAACATGGGGACGTCGCCCTTCTCGTTGAAGAGAATTGCACCGATCGTAATGTCGTACGGATTGAGATTTTGTTTGATATAAACCTTGAGGTTGGGCAACATATCCGCAATGCTTGCACTGTCGGGCAAAAGTTCTGCAAGCAAAACTTTCGCAAATCCGGACGTAACGTTTATTGCGATTGCGTTTGTGAATATGTTGAGGAACAAACTCGTGGATGCCGAGCTTTGCTTGTCGGGGTTCTTGTCCGTCACTTCGTCGGATGCCACGGATGCGTCGGACGCATCGCCTTGGATGGCTTTGCCGACAATTCCCGTCAGCACGTCTTCAAGAGGATACTCGCTCATATCCACGAAGAGTTTTGCGTCTTTGCCGAGCAATGCTTCCGCGTCGAGATAGAGACCTGCTTTGCCGGTGTCTTTGTCGTTGTCGTAGTAGATGCCGAGAATGTGCGGTTTTGTTCCGTCAAGGAGCTTACCCTCGTATTTGTTTTCGTCTCTGTCCGCGCTTGTGACGTAGTTGCCGTTTTGCAACAAGTCGTTCTGCTCGCCCCAAACGTCGATTGCGACGTCGAGGTCACGCACGTCGATGCTGAACGACGGTAGAATGTAGAGCTTGAAGCCGAGGTTCAAACGAAGCGAGAAGTAGATGTTGAAGGACATATCCTCTGCAATTTGGAACTTGCCCTTCATTGCGCCGAGGATGCTGCCCAGCACGTCGCCGAGCGCTTCGTTCACGCCACTGTACTTATCGTCGAGTTCACCGTTGACCAAAACATACAAACCGTTTTCTTTGAGTGCGTCGAGGTCGTCCGAAGCGGATACTTTGACGTAGTCGCCTTGGAATTTCTTGTATGCAATGCTCTTGATTACATCGTCGGTGGGTGCAACTCCGCCGTGCAAGCTCTTGTAAAGCTCCTCGTACACGTCGTACGGGAGATAAATCTTGCCAGCTTCGAGGAAGAGTCTTCCGCTGAGCGTGAGCGAGATGTAGTAGAGGTTGTCGGTGTCAACGTACTCTTTGTATTGATAATCGGAGTACTTGGCGTCGCTGAAATCGGGTTGTTTGACAGAGCTTTCTTGTTGAACCTTGACGAAGTATTGATCATCGTCTTTGACGTCGTCGTGCGCAAGAAGCACTTTCTTTTCGGTGTTGTAGGTGTACTTCTTGTAAATGAACGTTCTTTGGATGCGCACGTATGCGGTGCCCGTCCACACGTAGTACTCTGTATTGCCCTTTTCCATCTCGCCGATGTAGTCGGGAAGTTCTGCTGCGCTTGCCGCCGCCTTTTGATACTTGCCTGCCGCGTCTTTGACGAACAAAGTGTCCTTGTCGATTGGGACGTATTTCGATTTATACTCGTAATAACGCGGAGAAGCTGCGTATTTTGCGGTGTCGAACGTGCCTGCGGTGTAATAATCGAACACCCAGTTGTCAGTGCCGTCGGTCGCTTTGTCAACGCTCGTGTAGATGTCCTCGTTCGTGTTGACGTAGCGTGCGCCGGACGCGATGTTGGAAATGTCGTGATTTCTCATTGCGTCTTCGCCCGTGACGTAATTGAACTTGGTCACGCCGACCTTGGGTGCGTTGATAGCAAGCGAAACCTTGTGATTCCACAAATAGAGGTTGATAGAGATAAACTCGTTGCGCGATTTGAGCGGTGTGACAAGCCAGTATGTGAAATTGACCGCTTCGTATTCGCCGCTTGCGTTCTTGAAGTAGAGTTTGGGCACTCTGATCAAGTAATCGTTTTTGAGTTCTTCAACCTTTTCGCAGTTGTTGATTTGAGTTTGAGTTGCGTCCGCATAGAGAACGTATGCGCCGCCGTTTTGCAGTTTGACGAAAACTTCGACTTTCTTTACGTCGTAATAGCTTGCCGTGCCTGCAACGACTTTCTTGTCGTATGCTTCGCGCTCGACTTGGGACATTTCGGACTTTTGCATGTATGCGCCGTCCGCATCCTTATAATACACGCCCTTGTTTTGCGCGCCGACGCCGCTGTACTCGGTGATGTCGAACAAGTACTTGGACTTGGTGAGCGTGTTTTTGAGATCTTTTGCGAGTTTCTTGTATTCCGCAGAAGATTTGTCAAGTCCCGCTACACTGCTCTTGAACTCGTCCACGACCACGTTTGCTTGTGCATAGGAGTATCTCGTGTTGTCGGTGTAAAGCGTAACGTTGGATTGATTCTTGAATTCGTCCGCGTCGAATTGGATAGCGTTCTCGCCCATCACGAGTGAGAGAATGCTGTTGATATAGTCTGCTTGCGCAAGAACCTTGACGTATCTTGACGTAATTTGCAAACCGTATGCAAACGTTCTGATATAGCCGAGGATAGAATCGTCTTTGACGAGCGGGAAAGAAATCTTGTCTTTCTTGTCTTCTTCGCCGTTTCCGTTGTTATCGTCAGCCGCCGTCATCGCTTCTTGGGAAGTTGCCGCGATGATGCTGCTCACGAGCTTGCGGATTTCGTTTGCGTCAATGCGCAAAGACGGGATGTTGAAGTAGCTCAAATCCACGAACAAGCCGCCGTTTTCACGCTTGTAGTTACCCTTTTCGTTCTTGTAGCAATAGCTTGAATCGTAGGAGTATCTTGTGCCTGCAAACTCGCTTGCGCTGATGTATTTGTACGTGCCGTCCTCTGCAAGATAGTAGCTGCCGTTCTTGGTTTCGAAATAGTGATCGTATCTCTCGCTCGGATCGACGTAGTGTTCGCTGTAAACGTTGTTCCTCTCCTCGTCGGTAAGAAGCGTGAACGTGCCGCCGACCATGTAGATGCCGAGCATATCGTGATATTCGCTGTCGTTGCCGCCCTTGGTTTGCAATCTGACAGAGAGATTGACGTAGCTTGCAATGTCTGCGATGAGGTTGACAAGTTCGGAAGGCTTGATGTTTTCGATGACCTTTTTGAGCAATTCGAGGACGGTAAACAAATCCATGTCGCCGTCAAATTGGTCATCGTCGCCTGCGTACTTGACAAGCTCCGTGCGCATGTAGTTGAGCAGTGCCGCAATCTGAATATCCGCGTCAACGACGAGTTGGACGGAACGATTTACGTCGCCGCCATCGTCCGCTTGCGCCTTGATGACGAGAAGTTGCTCGTCGGTGAGGCTGGGCAGGAACGCTTTAAGCACTGCGCTCAAATCGATGTCGTTTTCTTTGCCGGCCTTGAATTGCGTGGTGATGTCGATGGTTTCGCTGAGCGTAAATCTATCGACGTCGTCCATATTGGTGTACTCTGCAAGCTCGTCGCCGCTAAGCACGTACGTACGGGAGTTGGTGAATGCGATATCAAGGTTCTTGATCGCAAGGCCGAGCGTAAGCGTCGTGTCGTATTTTGCGCCGTCCGAAACGAAGGATTTGTTTGCGAGTGCGCCCGAAACGAGCTTGTAGATATATTCTGCGTCGTCGCCCGAAACGATAACTTCTTCTTTCGTCGTGCCGAGAACTTCGCTGCCGTCGCCTTTGCCGTTGTCAACGACTTTCATCGCATAGGGTTTGTTTGCGGCTTCGTCGAGCATAACTCTGTATTTTGCATAGCGAGTTACGCCGTCAAGGCTCATGTCGGGAGTGATTGCACGCACATAGCTACCGTTGCTTTCTTTGACGTAGTAGCCGTTTTCGTCCGCTCTGAACACGTAGTACGCTGCGGTCGTATCTTTGAGTTTGCCGACAAGAGCTTCTTTGTCTTGTTCGGATGCCGTATAGACGGAATCTTTGTTGTATCTGTCGCCGTCGAGTCCGAGAGCCACGTCAACGGAGAGGTTGATGCTGTCGGATGTGTTGAGTTCGACTTGCACGCCGCCGTTGATTTCCTGATAGAACAAGTCTTTGATATCGAATCCGAGCAAATCTTCGGGGATGTATTCGAGGATCGTGTCGAAGAGTTTGTCTCCGAGCTTCAAGGTGAACAAGTCTTTGTTGATGAGCATTGAAAGCGCAAGTTCCTTGTCGCTGAGATTGATATCGCTCGTTTGTGCGTCGCTTGCGACAAACGCCTCGTCGGTGGACGCCGCTTGTGCGGAAGATCCTGCCGTGAAGAGAGCTTTTTCGGTGTCGAAGTCGATGATGTAATCTTTGAGAATTTCAGCGATATTAAGTCCGCCGATTGCAACCTTTTGGATGTTGAACGCATCTTCGAGGTTGAGGTAGATCGTGTTGTTGACGTAATATGCGCCGAGCCACAAACTTTCGTAACCGGTTTCGGTGACGTTGATAAGCTCGATTTTGAGTTCGGACTTGGTGAGGTCGTAGATATCCACCATGAGCGACACGTCAAGTCTGAAGTGTGCGGAAGAATAACCCTTCGTCGTAGGGGGCATTTCAACCACGATACCCGTGAGGTCGCCTATAATAGAACTCAAAATTCTGCCGAAATCGAGCGTGCCTTCGGTGATGCCGAGTTCGAGTTCGACGGAGAAACCGACGGTGATGATGGTGTCGTAGAACATGTTGGTGGGCACGTCTTGATACGCCGCTTTTTCGTCCTCGGTGAGAGCGTCGGTGTATTCGATTTCTCTGTTTGTGCCGTCGCCGTTGTCAACAAGGCGAGAGTGTTCTTTACCGTCGCGTATGTATGCCGGCAACAATTCGTTGCCTGCTCCGAATCCGATATCGATGCCGCCGAGTTTAAGTCCCATGTTGACGCAACCGATTGCTATGTCGAGACCGAGATAGTATTCGTTGATTGCAGAATAGAGGTTGACGGTGCGATAGTACTTGCCGTTTACGTCTTTGACGTAACCGAACTTGCGAGTTTGCACTTCTTCGATCGGACATTCGTTGCCGTTGTAGCGGATGTAAGTGTCGCCTTTGATATACGTATCGGTGACGATTTCGTTGCCGCTTGCGTCCTTTCTGTACATTCTGTAACTACGCAAGCTGATAGGCGTTTCGCTCGTAGCAATCTTCGCATAGTAGTTTGCGTTGGAGTGCACGTACTTGCCTTCCGCTTTGTTGGTGATGTTGTGATATTCGCCAAGAGAAAGCACCGCAAAGGTCTTGCCTTCGGTGAGTTTGCCGTCCTCGAATCTTTGCTTGTTGCCGTAGGACGTACCATCTTCACTTGCGATAACTTCGTAAACGTCGGTGGTGCTTGCCTCATAGTATTCGCCGTTTGCGACGTAGTAGACGTCGTTTGCGATACCGTCGAATTTTTCGTTCTCGTAATAGGTGTATCTGTCGTTCTTATACTCGTTGTCGAACTTCGCTTTTTCTGTTGCGTCCGTCAAGTCGTCGATCAACTTGTAGACGGGTTCGCCGAGGTCGATACCGAGCGAAATGTTGAACACGTCAAACACGTCTTCGAGCGAGCCGAGGTCGGGCATGAACGTTGCAAGCACGAATGCGATCAACGCTCTTGTGATTTGGATTTGGAATTGAGCGTCGCTGTAAGCCAAAAGGAGAACCGCGTCGCGTTCCGCAGAGCGTTGTACATCGTCGCTTGCGGTTTGTGCGCCGTTCTTTTCTTTGTCGTCTTTCTTGCCGAACTTATCTGCAACTTTCTTTGCAAAGTCAACAAAGTTTTCGATCTTGGAATAGTTTTCCGCAGTGGATACGACTTTGGTGAGGTCGAGATAGAGCGTACCGCCGCTCAAATACAGACCGCCAAGCACCTTGTCGTTGCCGTCTTTCGTGCTTCTTGCCGTGTCGTATTTTGCAAAGTAACCGTCTGGGTTGACTTCGATAAATTCGATTGCGAGTTCTATCTTGCTCAAATCGCTGTTTGCGATAAAGCTGTCGATTGCGCCTCCCGCGGCGAGTCCTTGCAAATCAAGAGCCGCAAGGTCGATGTTTGCCGACACTTTGAGGCCGATACCCGCGTTGAATGCGGACATCGTTTGCAGATTGATGATCATATCGCGGAACGCGCTGGGAAGCAAGCCGCCCGCGTTTACGACTTCCGCACTTGCGGAATTGAAGTAAATCAAACCGCTCACGCTCAACGAAACGTTTTGATCCTGATAGGTTTCTTGACCGCATCTTGCATAAAGTTTGACTTCGCTTGCAAGAGCGTTGCGCGTTGTGGTGTTGCCGTCCGCGTCGGTTTCCGTGATTGTGATATTGTCGTCGACTCTGGTGTAATACTCGGTGCTTATAGGAGCGTCCGCGTCGTTACGGTTGACGTAGAGATCTCTTGCGGAGTCGTAAACGTATTCGCCGTTGGGATCGAGGTCGTATCTGACGGAATACGCATATTGTTTGCCGTCTTCACCCTCTTTTACGGTTGCGAAAGAGCGAGAATACATCTTTACGCCGGTGAGGTCTTCTTTGGCGTAGCGTTTTGTTCCTTCGGGCAAGACTTCGCCGTCTGCGATAAGTCTGTATTCGCCCGTCGTTTCGTCAAACACGTACGCACCCTCAGCGTCGATATTGAAGTTAGGCTTGCGATACATGCCCATCTTGAGCAAGTATTCGCCGTTTGCGTCCTCTTTGAAGGTGTAGTAAATGCCGTTGTTCTTCGGTTCGGTTTCTCTTTGATAGCTTTCGCCTCTGAATCCGCCTATGATTGCAACGATATTTGCGATGTAATCGTCAAGAGAGATAAATTCAAGTCTTTCGTCGTTGTCGAGAAGAGTTTGATACGTATCGACGCTTTCGAGATCGACTTTCGCATCAAGACCGAGGTTGAGATCGATGGTGTATTGTTTGTTCGTGCCGTCCTCGTTCTTTTTGATCGGATCTTTCTTGTTTGCAAGAGCGAGTTTAAGTTGCAACGCAAGAGCGTCGTTCAATCCGCAGTATGCAAACTTATCCGTTTGCGGATAGAGGTAGAGGCCGCTTTGCGATTCGTCAACCACGACGTTTTGAGAATCGATGACTTGTTTGAGGAGCATCGAAAGCACGTCGTTGATGAAGTTGGAACGCACGAATACGCCGAGATAATCTATTCTGTTGAGAGAGCCGCTTTCCCAGGGTTTTGCGGCAAGAACGAGCTTGGAAACGATTGCGCTCACGACTTTTGCGATATTCAAACTTTCGTCCTTTTCGTCCGCGGCCGTTTGAGCGTCGGAGCTAGAAGAAGAAAGTTCCACGCCGAATTTTTCAAGCACGTCGATAAGACCGATTTGAACGCGAGGACCGCCCACACCGTTCATGTCGATGTAAACCGTATCTTTGATGAGATAAATATTTATCTTGGTGTTGCTGCCCGGATGTTCGTAGTCGAAATCGATGCCGATGCTTGCTTCGATGCCGTTGAGCAACGTTTTGAGATTGAGTTTGCTCAGATCGAACTTTGACAGATCCTCCAATCCCATCTCTTGCAAGTTGAGTCTTGCCTTGACGTCGAGTTTGAAGCCGTCGTCCATCTTGTCCGAGAGCATAAGGTTGAGTCCCAGACGTTCGAGCAATTCGCCGACGCTGAACGCGTTTTTAATCACGTCAAAACCTATTTCCTCGTTGTCGGTGTTGATTCTGATTTGCGGAAGCATTGTTGCAAGCACGTCTTTCAAACCGTCCATGCCGAGAATGACGTTGAGCAATTCGTCAAATTCAAAACCTTCGCGGATATAATGTCCGTTGTCGTCTTGCACGAATCTGTTGTCATACAGATTGAGAGAGTATCTGTCCTTGGGCGAGAACGCTTCGAGCGTCTTTGCGTCGTCAACGTACACGTAAGTGGAGCTTGCATAGTAGTCTACAATGAGGCTGAGGTCGAGCGAAACGACGTGCGCGTTGTTGAGTTCCCGATAATATCTTCTGAAATTGCCGTCCGCAGATTCGACGTACTTGCCGTCCACAAGGCTGTATTTCTTGCCCGAGAAGGAAGAGTCGGTGATTTCGACGAATTTGTCGATACCCTCTTTCGCTTTTGCATCGATGGTGTTGAAAGCGTTACTGCTCTTGCCCGTTGCGAGATCGATGTTGTCGATGCTCACGCCGAGAGAGAGGAGATTGCTGTCGATATCGACGTTGATTGCGATAGACGGATCGAGTTGCAAATCGACGCCGACGGAGATGTCGAGGTCGAGTTTTTCGATGATGGTTGCAATGTCGGTGCTGCCTTCGCCCTTTGAAGTGAGTGCGGCAATAAGTCCGACAAGCACGTTTTGCATGACGAGAACGCCGAGTTTGCCGTCGGCGATGTCAAGCACGAGTTGCATTTGCTCGTCTGCGCTCATAGCGTTTACGGTGTCCGAAGCGGTCGATGCGCCGGAATTCTTGCTTGCAGACGAATTGAGATCACCCAAAAGTTTGGTGATTGCGTCGCAAATGATCTCGCTGATGTTGGTTTGTTCGATGTAGAACGGATCGCTGCCGAGGTTTCCGAGGTCGACGTAGACGTCGCCGCCGTTGACGTAAATCGCTATTATATTCTTATTTGTTATTTTATTCTTTATTTCAAGAACAATATTGCTGTCGTTGGGTTCGTTGAGAGCGAGGTTTGCACCCACGCTGATTCCGATTTGATAATCGATGTTGTCAAACATATCCAAACCGAGTTTCAAACCGAGATCCGCAAGGAACAAATCGAGGTATTTTTCAAGGCGAACTTGCTCTTCTTGTCCTTTGAGTTGCAAGTCAAGTCCGAGTTCGACGTTGAGAGAAAGCGTATCGAGATTTTCGGCAGTCGTATAAATGGAGCTGTCGAAATCGTCGGGCATAACGCCGTCCTCTTTGCCGAGTCCGAGATTGATCTCGGAGATTTCCAAGCCGAGATACACGGGATCGATTTGGAGATTGAGAGCAAGATTGTACTTCCACGTAAGAGCAAGATAGCTTCTGTCGGGATTGAGCTTGATAAACTTGTCGGGATCGATTTTCTTTCCGGCAAGCATTTGTACAAGCGTTACGACAAGAGCTTCCGCAAAGTTGATTTGCACGCCCTTCGAGTCAATGCCGATATAACCGATAATTCCGCCGAGCACCGAGCCGAGCACGCCCATAAGATCGATGCCGCCGTCATCCGCCGTCATCGCTGTGCCACCGTTGCCGCCGTCGCCTTTGCCTTTAAGCAAACCGCCGAGCAATGCGCCGATGTTGATATTGGCAAGAGCGATGTGGAAATCGTTGCTCAAATCGAGATATACCGTGCTGACTGCGTCGCCTTGTGCGTTTTCACCCGTGCTTTGCAAACGGAGAGCGAGGATGACGCTTTGCACTTTTTCCGCATTGGTCATCTTGTCTACGTCTTTGATGCTCTTGTTGTAAATTTCGATAGCGATATCGCTGTGAGAAGCGATGTATGCAATATCGAGGAGACTTGCCGCTGTATAGAGTTTGTCGTTTTCAAACAACACGGAGTTTTCGTCCGTTACGTTGACTTTGACGTAGTTTTCACCGACGAGAACATATCCTTCGCCGCGATAATTCGATTTGGAAACTTCGCTCAGTGCAATTCCGCCTGCAACGTATTGTTTGACGTACACGTCGCCTTCGTAAGAAGTGCGCTCTTCGTCCGTAAGAAGCGTGTATTTTGTGCCGTTGAGTTTGTACACCTCGACGAATTTGGCAAGATTTGCCAGTTCGGATGCGGCGTATTTGACAAATACCGCATTTTGAGTGAAGTCAATGGGAACGTTCGGATTGAGATGTGCGTTGAGTGCGATACGGAATCCGATTTCGGCACCTGCTTCGACAGGCACCTTATAGGTGAGAAGAAGTTGTCTGATGAAGGAGTTGAGTTCGGGATTGCTGTCGTCGAGGAAGTTTGCAATCCACTCGCCCACCGTCCAGGACTTGTTGCCCGCTTCCGCACCGACGGTAAACGTGCCTTTGAGTTCGGCAAAGATCGACGGCAAAGCGATGTCGCCGTAATCGTTGAAGAGCGTCACGTCTTCGAACACGTCGCTTGTGTCGCCTTGCAAGTAGGCTGCCATCGTTTGAGTTTCTTTGTTGTTGCGCACGATTTTAACGGGTTCTACGGAGTCGCCGCCAATCGTGATGTTGATGGGATTGAGAATAGAACCGTCCGCCGTTTTGACGGTCGTGCCGATATAAATTTCCGCTCCGCCGACAGATTGACCTGCGTCGTTGTTTACGTCAACCGCAACTCTAACGGGTTTGTTGTCGTATTTGTCTTTGACGTTTGCCCATGCGATTTGCGCCCATGCGGTGAGTTCGTTTGCGTCGAAACCGAGGAGTTGATAGATGATGTCCGTCAATCCCTTTGCGATTTGAAGTTTCAAATTGTCGGAAGAAAGCGTTGCGATAATGTCGAGAGCAAGGGCTTTTTTCGCCGCTTGATCGTTTGCGTCGCCTTCCTCGGCGGTCATTGCGTCCGCATTCGTGCCGCCATTTACGATAACGGTGGAATCTTTTGCGAGCAATGCGAGAATGACCTCATAGAGGTCAACGTCGGTTTTTACTTTGTCAAGACCAAAATTCTTTGCGTCGATATAAAGTGAACCGCCGGTGTAGTAAACGCCGAGCAAAACTTTGCGTTCTTCGGCAAATTTCTTGCCGGTGAGTTCGACAAGCAATTCGCTTACGTTGCCTTTCGTATTGATTTGAGGCGCACCGAACAAATAGTCGATGATAGGCGACAAATCGAGTTGACCGGCAATGCGCAACTCATAGTTGAGCGACATCTTCTCGTCAAATGCGAGCGTTGCTTTGGTTATATTCTCTTCTTGGTAAGTACCGTTTGAATCTTTATAATAGAGCTTGCCCGTGTAGTCCGAGGGGACGGGATTCGAGTCGGTGATTTCCACGTATTTTCCGTCTTTGAGATAGTGTGTACCCTTGCCGAACACGAGTTCTTTTGCGCCTTGGTCCGCATTGAAGTCAAGGCCGAGCGTAAGATCTATCCCAACGAACGGATATTCGAGGATTTCGGTGAAATCTTCGCTTTGACGTCCGTCGTTTGCAAGATAGTTTGTCGCCTTGTCGTTCAAACCGGCAGACAAACCGCTGAGTGCGACGTTGAGGTTGACGTTGTTGCCCAAAGACATGAACACGCCCAGTTGAAGTTCGGGCAAATTGAGTCCGTCGTTGAGAGCGATGCGGATACCGCCGTCGAAGTCGGTGCTTGCAAATTCAATCTTAACGCCGTCGATGTTGAGCAAATCGAGCACTTGTTCGAAGAGGTTGGAAGCAAGCACGATTTCAAGAGCGTGATTGCCGAGATTGAAACCGTCGAGGATGCCCGCAACGAATCCGAGCACGGCGTTGATATCCATGCCGTCGCCCGTCGTGTCGTCTGCGGTGAGAGCTTGTCCGCTTCCCGAGCCGCTTGCGCCCACGCCGAGAGATGCAAGAAGCTCTCTTGCGTTAACTTTGATTTCTTTGACGTTTATGCAAAGGATGTCCGCTTTGAGATAAATCCAACCGTCTTGCAAATAGAGCGCAAGCACTTCTTCGTTGTTGGATTGCTTGGATATTGCAATCTTCGCGGAAGATTTGAGGAGCATATCGAGGATTGCGTCCGCGTTAATTCCGCCGGTGAGGTCGATATCCGCGTTGATGTCGAGTTTAAGACCGCCGTCGATGTTTCCGAGTTCGATCAATGCGGTGAGCAAAACACCCTTGAACATCGTTCCGATGTCTTGATTGGGCATGTCGACGGTAATCTTTGCAAGTTCGCCTTTGAGTGTATTGACGTCAACGGTGAGTCCCGTCGAAACGTTTACGTGGAGCAAATCGGTGTTAAATTTGCCGTTTTTGAGGATGGGCAAATATGCGTCGGGATTTGCTTCGAGTTCTTCTTCGAGTTTTTCGAACGTTGCGTTGAATCCGGGCAAATTGTTGATTTTACCAAAGGTAATTCCGACGCCGAGAGCAAGTCCGACGAGCGGTTCCGCATTTTCTACGCCGAGATTTGCGGACAACGTAAGAGTCTTCTCTTGTTGTGCGCCGAGATTCTTATAAACCAAAGACGCATCCTGAATCGGAATTTTCGCACCTGCGTTCTCGCCCTTGAACACCATACCGAAAATGGTGTCGAGCAAATCTTTGGTGAGTTGAACTTCGATGCCTCTGATATTGAAGATGTCGCCGTCCATATCGAGATTGATATGGTCGAGTATCATATTGATCAATGCCAAAACATCCACGCTGCCGTCGGAATCCGCCGCCGCAAACGCGCCGTGTTGAATGACGATTTCGCCGTTATCTACAAGGGTTTGTTGAATATTTTGAGTGGTTGCTCCGCCCTTGAGTCCGTCGAGTGCGCCCTTGATTGCGGCAAACGCCTTGTCTACAAGCTCGCCGAGCAGGTCATTGACGTTGATGTCGTCGATTTTAAACTTCGTTCCGTTCGAGCCGAGCAAACCGCTTGCGTCAAGATATACGCCTTCTCTTGCGCCCGTGTAGTATGCCGTGACGCGTTTTGCACCGTTTCTGCCGAGAATTTCAAGAGCGAGTCTTGTCTTTTTGGAATCTCTGGTGTTGATTTCGCCTTGGAGCTTGATCGTCAACTCAACCGTACCTTTTTCGAAGTTAATTTCCTTTGCAAAGAGCGGTTTGAGAGCTTCGAGCATCTCGGGTTTGAGATTTTTGGTGAGAAGATTTGATATGAGAGTGCCGAAAGAGCCGATTACGTTGTCAATCGACACTGTCTTTTTGTTGAAGTCGAGAGAAAGAGTTATCGCGCCGTCGAGAGTGAGGAAGGAATATTTGTTTTCGCTTTCCTTGACGGAATCGTAAAGGGACTTTTCACCGTCCTGAATGGCGGTGTTGTTTTCGTTGCGAGATTTCAAAAGCGCAACGACGTCGAGGTCGGGGGTACCTGCGAAGTCCGCTTTTGCGTGTCCGAGATCGATGCCGAATTCGGATTGGAAAGTGCCGTACTTTTCTTCGACGCCTTCAACTCCGTAAGAGTTGAGGTTGACGTCGATGTTGAAATTGACGCCTTTGAGCGCACCGTTCATGATGTCGGCTTCCAAATAAAGAGCCATACCCGCAAGTGCGCCGAGCTTGCCGAGATCGAGGCCGAGCACGTCTTTTACGAGATTGATGATGTTTTCGGGGATAAGACCTTGAACGAGCGGAATAATGCTGACGATAAGACCGAGATCGCAAGGCATACGCAACACTTGATGACCGTTGCCGTAGTCCACGATCGTGCTCTTGCTTGCGCCGAACAAAACGTTGACGAGCAATTGTTCAACCGTCAAATGAGCCAAATCGATTTTGATAAGGCTGTTGATGAGTCCGCCGATGTCATAACCCATAAGGGTGTCGTAAAGAACGGAAGAGAGATCGAGTTGATCGAGAGCGTCCGCAAATCTGGACACAAACTTCGTCATATCGATCGTATCGGTGTAAACGACGTGCACGCCGTCCCCTTTCTTTATTCCGCGCATGTCGGCAACCAACTTGCCTTCATAGTAGTACGCGCCGAAAAGCAAAGTGCCTTCACCGTTTTTCGCCATCGTGCAGACGGTGTCTTTGTCGACGGTTCTGCCGTTGATTTCGGACGTGAGCTTGCGGAACTCGACAAGGATTTGGCTCTTGGAATCGTCTTGCGAATCGATCTTGCTTGCAAAGCGCGCCACGATGAGTGAATCGTAAGAGTCCTTGGAGAAACCGAGCACAAAAGCCGTGTCGACGTTTATGTATCGTTTGTCTTTCTCCGAGTGAGCCTCTGCAAGAGCCGCCGCTTTAAAGATATTCCACGCCTCTTGAGAGCCGAGATATTCCGAGTTGTCGATATCCGGATCGGGTGTGGGCGTAGGAATAACGGGGGTATCCGTGTTCCCGTTGTTTGTCGGATTGCATGCAACCATGCCGAAAAGCATAACGCTTACCAGCACGAGCAACAATACGAGCGATAACTTTCTCATTCTCATAATCTCCTCCGAAACGCATGCTTTACGCGTGTAACGCATACGTGTAGATTATTATACAGTCCAATTATACGTTTTTTTTGCCTATTTGTCAATACTTATCTGTTTAGAATATCAATAACAATACCTTGTGGTGTGCTTGATTTCAAAGCACAATCTGTTGGGGGAAATGCCGATTTTCAGCCCTTTTCGCATCCGAAAATCGCAAAAATTTAACGTTTTGCCATATTTTCCCGATTGCCGCTGATTTTATAGACAAATACCGTGTTTTTCGACATTCTAACCGTGTTTTTTACAAATTTTTCCAAAGTTTTTCAAAATGAGTTTATGCGGATAGAATCCGCGAAAAAAGTTTTCGGAGCGGTTTTTCGCAACTTATTTTTCTTTCGACGTTTTCTTTCGTTTTTCAATCAATTTAGCGTATCTAACCTATCGTTTTTCACAATCCGTCCTCACATGAAGGTCGTCGTTTGACATTGAAAAACAATAGTGCTATATTCATTTTATGCAAAAGAGCGTAGAAAAAAATCCGTTGATAAGCGAGGACGTTCGAATCACCCTCGCGCCGAGGCGCAAGCGCAACAGAATTTGGGAAATCGACTTCCTTCGCGGCGTGTGCGTCATCCTTATGATTCTCGACCATCTGGCAATCTTGCTGGGGTCGTATTTCGGCAATCAATGGTACGGATTCGGCTTTGCCCAAAGGGGCGTCGGGGACTCTTTCACCACGTTTTGCTACAACTGGATAAACGGCAGCGCAAGCAGCGTGAGAGATGTCATACACCCGATAGTTCTGTTTATTTTCTTCTCCATATCCGGCATATCCTGCACTTTTTCGCGTAACAACGCAAAAAGAGGATTTCAGCTTCTTGCGGTTGCATTGATTTACACGTTGGGCTCGTATATCGCACAAAACCAAATGGGAATAAGCGGCGTATTCGTTGCGTTCGGCGTGCTTGACTTCCTTGCCGTATCCATGCTCTTATACGCTTTGATTTCCTTTCTGACGCGCGACAATCGGCTTGCAATGATTATCGCAAGCATAGTGCTAATCGTGCTTACGCTGTGTCTGTATTTTTGCTACACACCGCCGGCGACGACACCGAAAATCTTTGCGATTATCTTCCCGCCTCACGATTTTTGGGGCAACCCGTCCTTATTCTACTCTCAATACGAGTTTTCACCCGGCGATTTGTTCACCATGATACCCTACACCGCTTTCTATTTTGCAGGCGTGCTCGTAGGCGAACTGTTTTATTACGAACGTCTTTCTCTCGTGCGTTTCGACCTGACGAAAGCTCTCTACAAAAAAACCTGCGACGCCCTTTACGCAAACGTCGAAGCGGAAAAAAAATCCCTGCGCGATTTTTCGATAGACGCCTTAAAGTTCATGCTCGGCGCAGGCAAGGTTACGACGGCAATCGCAAAAGCGATAGAAAAGGCGGTCTGCTTCTTCGGCAAGCACGCTCTCATCGTCTACGTCGTTCACGTGGTGATGCTGGCTGCGATTTTAAGCCTTATCAGCGGTCTGTTCATCACTCCCGGCAACTTCGGTTTTTAAGCATCCAACACTTATTCAGGGCGTACTTATACACGGTATGTGCAACTTCAAAGACGGAACGCGAGCCGCAACGGCGGCGAGAAAGCGAACGCCGAGCTTGACGTATAGTACAAGTGAGCGGACGAGTTTGGATTCTTTTCGTCCGCGAACGAGTGACATAAAAAGAGAACGATAGCAATCTATGCGAGTGCTGCTCGTTGCACACAACGAGCTAGCGATTGTTACGAAGTCAATCGCGTTCGCGTTGTCCCCCGCTACGCGGTCACCGTGGGTTCCCTCAAGGCACGCAGAGGGGGAACGGTGATAGGGAAAACACGTGAGGAAAGGGGAATTGTATTTAGAGTTCTAAACATTCAACTCTTGTAGAGGAAGAACATAAAGCCCGAGAGGGAAAGAGGGGGCACATCTAATTTAGGGTACACGACGAAAAACTCTATCGTTTTAATGCGAAAACGCGAGCGTTTTCGCATTAAAAAAGCCGTTTTGCTTTTCAAACAAAACGGCTTTCTTTACTCTCGTCTTTTGTCACTTTGCATATCCCGCAAACTTCAATGCGACTCTCCCTCCGCTTCTCGCCGCCTCGTTTGCATCTGCCGCTTGGCGCATGATTCTGCGCGAAAGACGGTCGGGAGATTTGACGTTTTTGACAAGATAAGGTTGTTCCGCGTCGGACACGATAAGGATGCTGCCCACACCGACTATTCTTCCGAAAAAGTTTTGTTTTGTTTCAACCATCTTGATTTCGCAAAGGGGAATCACAACCGAACGCACGCTGAATACGCCCTCTCTGAACACGACTTTGTCGGGAGTGAGCACCAGCTCTTTGGAGTTGAGGCGAATCGTTTCTACGATCAAGCCGAACAACACGACTACACCCACACCCAAAAGCACCCATCTCATCACGTCGTCCGTGAGATATTGCGCCGGTTCGGTTTTTGTAAACAAGCCCTCGATTTTGTCCTTAAAAATCCAAATAACCGCGGTTAAGCCGCCCAGTATCGCGCCAAGCAAAACGGTGCGCAGATACACCCAAGCGGAAAACTTGCCTTTTGCCACCACTCTTTCGATTTTCGAATACTTTTTTTCAAGCGTTTTCATACTTCACCTTCTTATTTGGTGCATTTGGGAAATTTTGCTATTCTCGTGAGCGTACATCCGAAAGGAACGTACGTTCTTTCAAGACTTTCTTCCGAAAACACGCATTTTTTCGGGAATTGCTCGAAGCCGTCTGTGTCGTACTCCCAGTTAGACACGTTTTTGGAGCGGATTTTAAGCTCGAACGGCGGTTGCTCTTGCCTGAACGGCACGTTTGATATTTCGTTGACGACAACCCTCTCTTCTTCAAAGAGCTTTTTGCTCGATTTCTTCGAAAGAACGGGAGCTATATTCCACTTTTTCGTACATTTTACCACAAGCGTGCGACGATCGCTTACGTCTTGCTTGATTTCGCACGGAAGCTTGAGCGACATCAAAAGATTGCCCTTAAACAAACTGCGCGAGCCGTCCGCGTTTTCCTCGACGGTGAGCGGAATGTTCATTTTGAGCATAAACGTGCTGCCTGCTTTTAGGATGCACTTGACGGAAATTTCCCTAGTTCCGCTCGCGACGATTTGTCCGCCCGATATGAGCTGCATAAACGTGTTTTTCGGCACGCGGAAATTGATTTTGACTTCGGGTTCGCCGTCCGCTTGTTCCACTTTGAACACGACGGCGTTTCTGAACGGATATCCCGTGCGCTCGGATACGGTGAGATTGCAACCGCCCACGCAAATATCCATCGTGCAAGGCGTGTACGTAAGGAAATTCAACTCGTCGTCTTTGACCATGCACGCCGTTTGCATATAGAGCGGATACGCACTCAAAAGCGCAATCGCACCCCTCGACGCCTTTTTCGTATAGAAAGCGTTGTCGCCCTCCGAATAAGGCATTTTTCTTGCTTGCGAGGCTTCCGTCTGATTGATATAAACGGTGTCCTGCACCGCCGAACAGTCCTCGAAACTCGCCCCTGCGACAAGATTGAACACGATACGTTCGATGCTGTCCACAAGCGAATAATCCTTCGTTTCCTTGACGACTTCCACGAGGGATTCCAAAAGCTCGACGCCTGCCTCTACGTCCACCGCGCCCACGCCTTTTACGCCTGCGATTTTGGGTGCGCACGAAAATGCGCCCAGCGGCGTTCCATGATATTTTTCAAGTGCGTTTACAAGTTTGAGCGACAGGTTTTTGAGGTTGTCGTCACCTATAAATCTTCCGTATGCGGCAGGATATTTCACCGCTTTCGCAAGGTTGACGCCGCTTGTTTCAACCGCCACTCTGTGCTTCTTTTTGTGCCACTGCTTGTCTATGTCGTCGGGAGTGAGCACTCTGCGCTTTTTGTCCTCGCTTTGCACCGATTCGAAACTTAAAACTTGCTTTTGGATATGTTTAAGTGCCGTTTGCGATATATAGCGATGATACGGCTTCTTGTAAACGAAATGCGTTGCGAGCTTGAACCAGTCGTTTGAACTGTCGCGCAATTTTTCTCCGAGGTCTTGCAACCATTCGAGGTCGGTTTCTCTGTACACCGCCTCTATCGCGCCGATTTCTTCAAGCAATCTCGCGCGCGAATCGAACCAACAAGAACTTATCGAATAGGTGTTGAATTGACTCTTGAAAAACTTTTTCAAAAACGGCAAAACTCTCTCGTTGCCCGTTGCTTCGTAGTAGGTGAGCAGCGTTTTGACAGCTTCGATTTTCGGCGTAAGGGACAAGGTATTTTTTGGTCCGAAATCTCCGCCCTCGTTTGCGCTCGAAAAGATGGGCGCCATATAACTCGCAACCTTTTCTTTGAGCGTGTTGTCGTCAAGAGCGCAAGAGAGCAAAGTCAAACCGCGGACGTAGCGCGGCAGGCTTTCGCCGCCGTTCCATTCTCCGTCCTTCACAAGCCCCGAAAGCGATCCGATACGCTTTTGCAAATTGCTTGCAAGCAACATCTCGTCAAGCAACCATCCTTGCGGTTTTATCGCACCGAGGGGCAGTTTTTTGAGGTTTTTATCCACGGATTTTGCCAAAATTTCTCCTTGACGTATGGCTATGCCATACACTTTGCTTATTATTATAAGTTAGCACATAAATTTGACAAATGCAAGTGAAAGAATTATCATAAGCCCAAAGGAGAGTCAAAAATGAAATACGTTCTCGTACTCTGCGACGGCATGGCGGATTATCCCGTGAAATCATTAAACGGAAAAACGCCTCTCGAAGCGGCAAAAACTCCCAATATGGATGCCTTGGCGCAAACGGCTCAAATAGGACTTGTCAAAACCGTTCCCGACGGTTTCAAACCGGGCAGCGATGTTGCAAATCTCGGCGTGCTGGGCTTTGACGCACGCACTTGCTACACGGGCAGAAGTCCCTTGGAAGCCCTTTCAATCGGCATCGACCTCAAAGCCGACGACCTTGCCATGCGCGCAAACCTCGTCACGCTCTCGGACGACGAGCCGTTCGAGGACAAAATCATGCTGGATTACAGTTCGGGCGAGATAGACGCGGACGAAGCGTGCGAGCTTATGGACTGCGTAAAGGACAATTTCAACTGCGACAAATTCCGTTTCTACACGGGCACGAGTTATCGCAACTGCCTTGTGGTGTCCCGCGCAAAGCCCGAAGAGGACTTGACTCCACCCCACGATATAAGCGGTCTTCGCATAGGCGAGTATCTTCCAAAAGGTACTCTCGGCAAAGACTTGACGTCCTTCGTTGTCAATTCGTACGAAATTTTGAAAGACCACCCCATCAACGTTCGCCGCATTGAGCGCGGAGAAAACCCGGCAAACGCCGTTTGGTTTTGGGGAGAAGGCACAAAACCCTCAATCCCGAATTTTGAGGAAAAATACGGCAAAAAAGGCGCAATGATAAGCGCGGTCGATTTGCTCAAAGGCATTGCGATTGGCAGCGGCATGAACTCTATTGACGTCGAGGGCGCAAACGGCACGCTCACCACCAATTTCGACGGCAAAGCGCAAGCGGCGATAGACGCTCTTGAAAACGGTGAAGATTTTTGTTTCGTACATATCGAAGCCACCGACGAATGCGGTCATCAAGGGGACGCGCAAGGCAAGATAAAAGCAATCGAACTTATAGACGAAAAAATCGTTTCGCCCATCGTTTCGCACTTTGCCGAAAAGGGCGACGATTTCGCGATGCTGATAATGCCCGACCACTACACCCCGATTGCGTTGCGCACTCATTCAAGCGAGCCTGTCCCGTTTATGCTTTTCTCAACGAAAACCGCTCTTGCGTACGACTCGCTTTGCGGTGAAAATCAAAGCGTCGAAACACGTGTTTACAGCGAAAAATCCGCTGCGGAAAGCGGTGTGTATTTCGACAAACCGTGGGAGCTTATCGACAAGTTTTTTGCGATAAAATAACCCCCTTGTGAGATGAGACACAGCCAATTTAAAAATATCGATAACACGCACAAAGCCGACTTTATCAGTCGGTTTTGCATTTATAAAGCATCGATTTTGCAAAAATATTCGTTTGTATTATTCTTTATTTATTGTTATAATCGTGCTCGGTTACGCTGTCGGCAATCGACTTCTTTTTCTTCTTGCCGTCAACGAATTTGTGTATCTCTACTTTAAATTTCTTGCCGACCGCTTTGCGTACTTGCTTCATTACAAACTTCGTTATTTTTAGCACTAGTTGCATAAGCGCGACAAAGAACGTTACGCCGAACACAATCCACTTTACAAGGCTTGTTTCGCCCGTTGCGATACCTGCCATTGACACTGCGGATATCGCAAGGAAAAACACGTTGACAAACGCTTTGAATATACCGAGAACTTTCTTGTAATTCTTCACGTTGGTTTTCAGTTTTTTCTTGTCCTTGAACGTCAGCACGACAAGCACTACAAACGTTATCACCAGCACCGCCAGCATGGGAATGAGTATGTACGTATAAATCGAATCCACCCATTTTTTTGCCACAAACATGCATGTAGACGCTATCGCATACAGCGTTGAAACAATCGTCCAGACGACGTTCAGTTTCTGCACAACGGACATTCCCTTGTCCTTTTCTTCTTGTTCGACAAATGCCTGTGCTTTTTCAACGTCTTCTTGCGAGTACTTTTCGTCAATCGGCGCAACTTCTTGCGCTTTCGGCACAAACATAGCTTTCTTCTCTTTTGCCATAAACTTCCTCTTGAAAACAATATATTATCTTTTCATGCCAAACGTTTGGCGTAAAAATGTTCATGCGCGTACGTTGAGTAGTGATTCAACGCACGCGCATGTTTTTTTGTGCCGAATTAAACTTCTTTGTTGACGACCCTCTTCAAAAAGTCGTCGCAAAGGCGGATGTTTTCGATTGCCGCGCCCTTGTTCCAGTTGAGCGGATAGCAATGGTTGTCAAAGAACTTGGTGCTGTGATGTTCCTCGACGTGTACGCCGAGATCTTGAAGTTTTTTGACGAGTTTTTGTCCTTGTCCTTTGCAGAACATATCTTTCTCCGCATAGGTGATGAAACTTATCGGGAATTGCTCGTTGACGTATCCGAACGGAGCAAGCACGTCTACATATTGATATTTATCAAGCTCTTTGACGTGAATACCGCTGAAATCGAACAGCACTTTATCCGTAAGATTGAAGGGCATTTTTTGTCCGAGAGCTTCGCCGATGTCGTAGATGCCGCAATCGAGCATTGCCGTACGGAATTTGAGGTCGGTCGACACCCCGAATCTCGCTTGCAAATCCTTGTTTGTGGCAACGCAAGCGAGCATTGCGGAATAATAACCGCCTGCCGAGTCGCCCGAAACGCACATATTGTCAAGGTCGAGATTGTACTTTTGCGCATTTTCGCCAACCCAGTTGAGCGCGTTTACGAGATGTTGCAATCCCTTCGGGAAGAGATATTCCGGCCCCAGACCGTAGTTGACGTTGACAACAAAGAAACCTTTGTTTGCCGCCCATTTTGCAAGACCTCTGCGGTAGTGCTTGTCGCCTGCCACAAATCCGCCGCCGTGGATGTAGAAGAACACGGGATATTTTTCGTTTCCGTCTTTTTTGACGAAATAAGTGTCGAGCTTTTCGGCATCGTCTTTTCCGTAGGCGATATCGGTTTCCACTTCAAATTTTACATCTTTAAAGCGGAGCATTTTCTTGTTGTTTTGAGCACCGTCGAACAATTTGTCGATTGCAACGAACAAAAATTGCGCAAATGTCATAATGTACACCCCTTAAGAATGATATTTAGTATAAATGTATTTTAGCACATATCCTACACTTGTGCAACAACCAAAATCGACACTTTTCGAGTATTATCGCAAAAAATCCGCCGTTGACATATCCTGAAAAGTGTGTTATAAACTCTATGAAAACTTATGTGGACTTTTCCGGGCCCAAGCCACCTTTTCGCCACACAACGCTATGCGCTGTGTTTTTTTATGGCAAAAACACACTTTGAGGTATTATGAAAAAGCTGAAACTTCCGAGCGAAGTCGTCTATCTTGCGGCAATAGTGTTGCTGGCGTTTTCGGTTGCCATGCTCACGAGCGTGGATTTCGGCATATCGATGATAGTTGCGCCCGCATACATTTTGAGTCTGGTCGTACCTATCACTTTCGGTCAGGCGGAATATGTGATTCAAGCGATACTCTTCGTGATATTCTGCATCGTGATGAAAAAATTTCGCATCTCGTACTTGTCGTCTTTTATAACCTGTCTGCTGTACGGCGTAGTGCTCGATCTTTTCAGACTTATCCCGATTTTCAACCCTGCCGTTACACCGCCGGGGAGCATGGATCTTTGGGCAAGAATAGTGATGTTTATCCTCGGCGTGCCGATGTCGGCGTTTTCTATCGCCTTGTTTTCAAAGACGTACCTGTATCCCGAAGTTTACGACCTGTTCTTTATGGGCATCAGCAAAAAATACTGCATAAAAACCGCGGTTTTCAAAACTTGTTTCGACGCTTTTATGCTCGTTCTCGGCACGACGATGACGCTTGCGTTTTTCAAAAAATTCGTAGGAATCAACTGGGGCACGCTCGTTATGACGGTGTGCAACGGAACTTTGATAAGTCTGTTTTCAAAGCTGCTCGACAAGTGTATAGACGTCAAGCCGATATTCAAACGCTTTGCTTCGCACTTCGCCCTTGACGAGCCTATACCGACAAGAATCAAACATTCTGCTTATGTTCGAGAAATATGATTCGCCGCCATCGGTTTGTTTGAATGAAAAAATCGCTCGTTCAAGCGATTTTTTAATTCAAGCCTATTTCGGTCAAGCGATGTTTGCATGCAAAGATATAACACGAACAAAGCACCTCATCGACAACCACGATTTACTATACGTAAATGCGCGGGCATATAAATCCTAACTGCCCGACTCTGTTTAGCGATTTAGAGTTCGATTGCGTTGAATTCTTTTATGTTTTTCAAAACGAGGTCAAAATAGCGGTTTGCGATGTCAACGTCTTTTTGATTGCCTCTGATTGCGGTTGAGAGCGTAACTCTGCCCAGAAGCGTCGTCACGGACATGAGGAAGAACGGCTTGTACTTCACTGCGCCGGAGATAAATCCGTCCACGAGTTTCATGCCGTCAAAGGTGAGTTTTTGGTCGTTCAAAAGCCCCATATTGCTCACTGCGATGAGCGGATTGGTATAGCCCGCCTTGATTGCAAATTCCGCTATGTCTTGTGGGAAAATCGTGTAAGCAAGTTTCAAAAGCGGCAAGGAATAAAGTCCCATAAACTTGTCGCGTTTAAATCCCTTCGTCGAGCGAATGACGTTGACGATTGTGTCTTGTATGCTTTCGCCCTTGCTCATCGTGCGCACCGCCATCCACGCCGTGTGATTGGTAAGTCCGCCTTGCAAACCGCCCTCGACGATATGCTTTCTCAAATCGATTGCGCAAGAAACGGTGAGGCTGTCGGTGTCTTTAAGACCGCACATCTCGTACAGCGAACGGAACACCGCCGCCATAATCGCGTCGTTGACGGTGATTCCCATCTTTTTTGCGAGCGCGCGGAGTTTGTCGAAATCTTCTTCGTTTATAACTCTTTTGATGATTTTGTTTGTGTCCTCGGGCACGCTTTCGCTCCAGGGAAACGCAACTTTGTCTTCGGTTTTGGAGATGTTTTTGTAGAGGTTTTTTGCGTGTTTCAAGTCCTCGCCTTCGAGCTTGGAATACACTTGGTCGTAACTTCTGGAACCGCTCTTCATATGAAGCGCGGAGTAGTTGCCTGCTTTAAGATTGGTGTAGTTTTCGCAAAGGGTTGCAAGGAAGTATTTGAGGTCGCCGCCGTCCATGCACATATGGTTGTTGCGCAACGCAAGAACGGAGTGCTTGTCGTCCTCGAACACTGCGATTTTGATTTGCACGTTGTTGTCGTAAGGAATAACCCCCAAAAGCCACTCGTCCGCAACCTTGTCCGCGTCCTCGACTTTTTCATAGGAAACGATATCGTCTATCGTGTAGTTTTCTTCCTTCCAATACGGCTCTATGACGGTGGTGTTGAAACTCGAATGAAGCACCGGGGCTTTTTCAACCATAAAAAGCACGACGTTCTTCAAAACTTCCATATCGAAGCTACCCTCGTAGGTGAGCTTTGCATGCACCATTCTGTCGTAATAGTTGCGGAACAAAAACTGCATTCTATCCCACATTTCAGCCTTCAATGTCGTTGCCATAAATCTCTCCTAGATGTCAAAATCGACACTTTATCAATGCAAAACGATATATTAATCGTCCCATTCAGTCCAATACTTTTGGTCTTCTTTCTCGTTTTTGTCTTCGAGTTCGGCTCTTTCTTTCTTGTTTTTCGCCTTTGCTTTCTTGATGACGAACGCCATGAGTTCGACAAGTGCGCACACGATGCCGATGAGGCACAACAACCAACCCGGATGCCATACGCCGTTGACGGTGAGTCCCAAAATCACGTAAAGCATGACGCCGAAAATCTCAACGAAAACGGGCAGTTCGAACCACTTGATTTTGCTGTTCGTTCCAAATGCGATTGCCGTATCAACGCCCAAAAGCACAACGGGCATTGCGAGGAAACTCATCCATGCGCCTTCGATTTTGAACACGAGTCTAAGAAGCAAAAACACGAACACGGTAAACAAAACTTCGCATATCGCAACGAATATTCTGACGGGAACGTATTTCTTTTTCTTTGCGAATTTGACCGCTCCGTATGAAAGCAACACGCTTACGCCCGCAAACACACCGCCCACCATAATGAGCCATGCCGGGTGCCAAATCTTCGCAACGCCGCCTACGATGAGATACACGATTGTGAGCAATGCCACGATTGCCGCCGCACAAATGCTTGCCGCACTGATTTTGCGTTTGACTTCACCGCTCTTTATTTGCCTTTTTTCAAACTGTTCGAGAGTTTGATCGATATCGCCGAGTTCGGAAATCGCCATATCGTAAATGAGATTGTCGTCGCTCACGCCTTTGATACGCAACTCCTGCTCTCTGTCAAGAAGTTGACGAAGCAACGCTTTGCGGTATTCCATCGCCGCTTGCGTGGGTGCGATTTTTCTGAAATGCTCTTCAAGGTACTTCTTGAATCTTTCTTTCATAACGTACTCTCCCTTGCGCGATTGCGCTTGATGTTTACACGAAATATACGCGCGTATCGGCGTTTGGTTACATTGTATCACAATTTTTTTTGCTTGCATACGGTATATGGAAAATCATTCTTTGTCACGCAACGAAACAAACTCGCAAAAGACTCTTTCCGCATGCGTTTTACATAACAAACAAGGAGGAATGCTTATGCTTTTCAATTTTTTCAATCCGTGCTGTCAAAACACGCCTATGCGCTACTGCAATCAACCGTCGATTGAATATGTCAGAGGTCCGATGGGGCCGGTGGGAGCGACGGGCCCCAGAGGGCCTATGGGGCCGCAAGGCGCACAAGGTCCGCAAGGTCCGCAAGGCGCAACTGGCGCGACAGGAGCTACAGGTCCCGTCGGTGCAACGGGAGCAACGGGTGCAACCGGGCCGCAAGGGCCTCAAGGCATCCAAGGCGAAACCGGTGCGACGGGCGCAACCGGGCCGCAAGGTCCTGCCGGACCTCAAGGCGCGCAAGGAATACAGGGTGAAACGGGTGCGACCGGTCCTCAAGGTCCCGTCGGTCCACAAGGTCCGCAAGGAGAGCCGGGCACAAGCGCGTTGCAAGACGCATTGTATGCCTACGGCGGTACGCAAACCGTAGCGTCGAATTCCGTAATTCCGCTTGCCAACTCAACATCCACGCCTACGACCACAATGACTTTGACGGACAACGCAATCGTTTTGCCGGCAGGCACTTATCTCGTAACCTACGGGGCAACCGGCACGCGAACGACGGACGGAAATCTGTCGGCGCAATTGTATGCAAACGGCTCGGCACTCGCAAACGAAATCGTGAGTGACAACGCCACCTCCGCAAACTCGGCAAATCTGTCCAAAACCATTCTTTACACCGCCGCCGCAGACGGAACGACTCTTTCTTTGTACAACACGTCGGGTGAAAGCGTAAATCTCACGGGAGCAAACATCACTGCGGTCAGAATTCTATAATAGCCGGAGTTTATCAACCAAAAACGCACACTTAAAGTGTGCGTTTTTGCATTTTATCGTATTTTTATTTGCTTTTACATCATTCGATACCGTCGAAAAAGTCTATGAGTTTTGCGATTTTTTGCTCGGCGGTAAGTTTGTTGACTTCAAATATCATTGAGGGCGGAATGGTGGTTGTAAGCACCACGCTTCCGCTGTTTTTGGCAACCGCGTTCATAAGACTTTCGTTTTTGAAGATGTCGGCGTCATAGAAATTTACACCCGCGCCGTTGCGGTTGATGACGATTCTCGACACGTCGTAATTGGACGCGAGATTTTTCAAAAGCGCGATATTGATAAGGTTTTCAAGCGGCAAATCCACTTCGCCGTACACCTCGCCGAGTTCCTTGACGAGCGAATCTCTTGCGCTCTTTGACGCAACCTTTGATATTTGCTTGTACACCCTCAACTTGTCGCGACCGGATATATAGCTGTCGCTGATGAACGCCGCCGCGTCCACCTTCATTTCCACGTCGCGTTCGGGCTTCTTGACGACGCCCGTCTTTATCTCTTGCACCGCTTCGTCAAGCAATTCCAGATACATCTCGTAACCGACTTTTTCGATATGCCCGCTTTGCTCCGCGCCCAAAATGTTACCCGCGCCTCTTATGGACAAGTCGGCAAGCGCAACTCTGAATCCGCTGCCTATCTCGGTGTTTTCAAGCAACGAATCCAACCTCTTTTGCGCGTTTTCGGTGATAGTACCGTTTTCGGGAACGGTGAAATATGCGTGTGCCAAAACGCCCCGTCTGCCCACTCTTCCCCTCAACTGGTAGAGCTGCGAAAGTCCGAAGCGACCGCTGTCTATGACGATAAGCGTGTTTGCGTCGGGAAGGTCTATTCCGTTTTCGATAATCGTGGTTGACACAAGCACGTCGAATTCTTTGTCGTAAAATGCGCTTATGCGTTGTTCGAGTTGACCGGGAGCCATTTGTCCGTGAGCGGTGATAACCCTTGCGCCCTCGCACATTTGACGGATTCTGCTTGCAAATGCGTCGAGCGCGTCTATATCGTTGAGAAGCACGAGCGTTTGTCCGCCCCTTGCAAGTTCTCTTGTGATTGCGTCCTTGCAAAGCGCGTCGCTGTAACCCACCACGTACGTTTGAATCGGTAGCCTGCCTCTCGGTGCGGTTTCCAGCATGGATATATCTCTGACGCCCGTGAGCGACATATTCAGCGTGCGCGGAATTGGCGTTGCCGAGAGCGTAAGCACGTTGACGAGCGGATATTTTTCTTTGAGCTTTTCCTTGTGTTCAACGCCGAAACGCTGCTCTTCGTCAAGCACCAACAGCCCCAAATCGTGAAATTCGATGTCTTTTGCAAGCACTTTGTGCGTTGCGATAACCATGTGCGTGGTGCCGTCTTTTAGTTCTTTGAGAAGTTGTTCGTTTTCCTTTGACGATTGAAGTCTTGTGAGCAATCCGCATTTTATGCCGAAAGGTTCGAGGCGTTTGACAAGATTTTCATAATGCTGTCTTGCAAGTATCGTGGTCGGGGCAAGCAATACGGCTTGTTTTGAATCGAGTGCGGTTTTGAACATCGCTCTGAACGCAACTTCCGTCTTGCCAAAGCCCACGTCGCCAACAAGCAACCTGTCCATAATTCGTCCGCTTTCCATATCGTTTTTGATATCGGCAATCGCTTTGAGCTGGTCGGGAGTTTCCTCGTATTCGAAATTGTCCTCGAATTCCTTTTGCCACACGGTGTCGGGACTGTATTTAAATCCGCGTTGCTTTTCGCGCTTTGCGTATAGTTCGACGAGGTTGATTGCAAGTTTGCGCACGGATTTGCGCACCTTTTCCTTTTCTCTCTCGAACTCTTTGCCGCCGAGCTTGTTGAGTTTGGGGTGCTCCTCTCCGACAAACTTTTGCAGATTGTTCATCTGGTCGGTTGCAACGTAAAGCGTATCGCCGTCGCGATATTTAAGGACGATGTATTCTTTTTCGAAATCGCCCGTTTTGAGAATGGTCGTCCCCTCGCAAATGCCAACGCCGTGAATTTTGTGCACGACGTAATCGCCGGGCTTGGGCGAAAGAGCTTGCTCGGTTGCTTTGACGGCAATCTCGCTCGTGCGGCGTTTGCCTATGCACTCGCTCGTGCCGATAAGACAGGCTTTGACCGCCGGATATATAAAACCTGTTTCAACTTGAAGCGGAGTTGCCAAAACGCTGCCTTCGTCGTTGCCGTCCTCGCTGTAAGTTGCGTATATCTCGTATTCTCTGAGGCTCTCGACGATGTTTTTCGCCTGTTCTCTGCCGCCGCACGCCATAACTACCTTCGTGCCGTTGAGGATAAAGTTTTTCAGATCCTGAACGATGGTGTTGGGATCGAGATAGTATTTCGTTACGGGACGAGTTTTAGGCTCGATGATATATTTCGGCTCGAACAGTCTGTTGTCGAGAGAAAGAGAGGCAAATCCCATTTTTCTCAAAAAGATGAGTTGGCGTTTGACCTCGTGCGCGGTTATGCACACCTCTTTATGTTCGGGTAAAATCTCTGCGCCTTCGCACAACGTTTTTATGCGCCCGGCAAACTCTTTTTCGAGAATTTGCAGCTTGTCGGCAACAACTCTCGGCTCGTCGAAAATCACAAGCGTCGGTTTGTCGTCGTCAAAAAAGTCGAAAAGACTTTGCGTGCAATCCTTCAAAAACGGCAACGCCCAAACGCTCGACGCGTCGCATGCGCCCACGCTCAACAATTCTTTTGCTTGCTGCGCATTTTTGTTTTCGGGATGCAAAGAGAGCTTTTCCCTTGCAAATTCATAGCCCTTTTCGTCAAGCAATATATCGCTTGCAGGCGCAAAATTTACGCTTTGCACCTCGTTGGACGCAAGCATGCTTTCAACGTCTATAACCTTGATGTTTTCAACAAGCTCGTCAAAGAAATTGATTCTGTACGCAACGCCCGAAATATCGCAAACGTCCACAATATCGCCTCTGACGGCAAAATCGCCGACGTCTTGCACCATCGCCTGACGTTTGTACCCGGCAAGCGCAAGTTTGTCGGCAAGAACTTGCGGAGAAATCACGTCTTCTTTTTTTACGCAAACGGTGTATTTTTCGACAAGCTCTCTTTTGGGGAAAAGCTGCAACAAACTGTCCGCCGCAGTAACCACGACGTCAACCTCGCCGCACGCAATATCTTTAAGCGCGCAAATACGCTCGCGCATACCCTGCGCCGAAAAGCCTTTTCTTGCAATCAACACGTCGTCGCGATAGGGCAAATAATCGACTTTTACCCCCCAGCTTTCAATTTTTCTCGCAAGACTTTTCGCGCCCAGTGCGTCGGACGCAACGATGAGTTTTCTCACGGGAAGTTGGGACATTATATGGATTTTTGCGCCTTCGCAAACTCGCAAAACACAAACTGCCGACAGTTTGTCGTCGGCAAGTTTTTTTGCGCCTATACCTTGCAAAGAAGCAAGTTTTTCGCCCATATTTTGAAGTTGAAAAATCTTAGGTGTTTCCATTTTCAATATATAAAATCGTAAATTGTCAAATCACTTTTTTCTGTTTACACACTCTTGTATGCGTTGAATATCGTCGCCCTCGATTATCATTTCAAACGCTTCGACGGCAGTGTCGATTGACTGCTGCAAAACCTGCTTGTTTGCAAAATCGACCTTTGACAGTACAAAATCGATAAGTTCAACCTCGTGATTGGCAAGTTCATCGGTTTTTGTACCGATGCGCACGCGCGCAAATTGCTCGGTGTTAAGTTCCTTGACAATATTACGCATGCCGTTGTGAGTGCCTGCGCTTCCTTCCTCGCGTATGCGCAATTTTCCGATAGGCAAATCTATATCGTCATAGCAAACGACAAGCTCTCTTGCCTCGTCCACGTCGTAGGCGCGCACCAGCTTTTTGACAGATTCGCCCGAAAGATTCATATACGTTTGCGGTTTTGCAATCACAAATTCCACGCCCTTGTAGACCGCCTTGCAAGTGAGTGCGTCGCACTCGGATTTGGCAATCTTCACTTTGCACTTTTTTGCCAAAGCGTCCACCGCCATAAAGCCGACGTTGTGATATGTGTTTTTGTACTTCATGCCGGGGTTGCCCAGTCCTACGATGAGTATCATATTGTCCTCTTAAACATCGATATTCTTGATGTTTTTATTGCGATTTTATGTGTTTTTATGCGATTTTTTGCACGTTTCTACGTGTTTTTTACATGTTTTTTGCGTGCTTTTCGACGACTTTTCACCGCTCGAATTGTCCTGTGCAATCGATATTTTGCATATTCTCGCACACTGTTTTTGTTCCGTCTGCCGATTGTCAGTCTTGTTTGGGTTTGGTGTCTTGTCGCACTCGTCCGATTGTAAACGAGCCATCCTCGACGTCGCGCGTAACCGTCGTGCCCGCCGCGATAAACGCGTGATCGCCCACAACTAGCGGAGCGACAAGATTGGTGTTTGCACCCAAAAAGCACTCCGCGCCAACGGTGGTTTTATGCTTTTGATGCCCGTCGTAATTGCAAAATACCGTTCCGCAACCGACGTTTGTGCGCTCGCCCACGTCCGCATCGCCGACGTAGCTCAAATGTGCGCATTTGACTCCTTCTCGAAGCCTCGAAGCCTTGACCTCGACGAAATCGCCCACTCGGCAACCTTCGTCCACAACGGCATGCCGAAGCCTTGCAAACGGTCCGACATTCGCGCGCGTGCGCACGTGCGAGCATATGACGTGCGAACAGCTTACGTCTGCGCCGTCTATCACGCTGTCGCGGATATACGATGCAAAAACGGTGCTTCCGTTCAATATCGTACTTTCACCCTCGATTGTGCAAAACGGCTTGATAATTACGCCGCTTTCGACGTTTACGGTGTCGTCTACAAACGTTGTCGCCTTGTCGATTATTTGCACTCCGCGATGCAAAAGCCCGTCCAAAATCTCGTCTTTGAGAAGATTATACACTATATTATAGCTTTTTGCATCACCAATCTTCAAAAAAGCGTCCTGCTTGCAAAAAACGCCCTCGTCAACGCCTTTGCCTATGCATATTTTGGCAAGAGAATCCTTTGCGCCAAGGCGGATAAGCGAGATGTTTTTCTGCTTCATTTGCCTGACGAGCATTTCGATATCCTTCTTTTTGACAAGCGGCATGTCAAGCGTCAACACGACGTTTACACAGCCGTCAAGCAATGCGTTCTCCTCCTTGTACGCCTCCGTTTTTGCGATACGGCACTTTTTTGCCGAGAAATCCGCAAATTCGCGCAAAACGTAATCCTCCGCACGCCGCCCCAACAATTCTTTTTCGCCGTTTTCGGTTTTTATAAAAACAATATTATATTTATCCATACCATACTATATTCGTTTTGCAAAAAAACTTTTCATACGCTGACATAATAATTTGCAAACGGCAAAAATCGAGGCGTATATTGTGCGTGTTCGGGCAGGCAAATCTTCGCGGTGGCAAAATAAAACTTCGGAGAGAACCTATGGATAACAAAACCAAAAAGATTGTATTTGTCATTGTTGCTTCAATCATTTCGCTTATATCGACCGTTGTCGGAATTGTGTTCGGCGTGCCGCAGGACGCAATCAAGGATGCGGTTGACATCGACACGGGCATTGTCGAAACGCTGTAATCTTCATCGCGCGTTTTCTCCTTTTTATCGCGCAAATATGAGCGTCGCCCCCAAAATGCCGAGGCGACGCAAAATCAAGATTGCAACGAAAATGCTCTTTTTAAAACCTATCCTGCAACACTCGCTCTCTAAATGACCGACCGGCGCCTGCCCGAACGTTTGGGACAAAAAAAGAATGCGCGAACGTTGCCGTTCGCGCATAGTGAATATAATCGTTGTGCATTACAATATGTAGAACGTGGCATTGTTCAAGCCAAGTTTTCCAATCGTGGTTTCAACCTTGGCAGGAGCAATGTAAGATTGTGCATCTTCCGCTTTGGCGTTGAACAAAAGTTCGATTTCGTTTGTAAGAACAACGTTTTGCTCGGTGTATTCACCACCCGTCGGACAATAGCGGAATTTTGTATTTGCGTTTATTGAAACAAGTTGACCGTCTTTCATTTCTACAACCATTTCGGTGTCTGCGACTTCGTTGTTTTCTTCGTTAAAATAGTTTTCGACATCCGTCACGCTGTCGGCAGGGTTTGAGTTGATCATTTCAACGATACTGCTTTGTTGTTTGCCTGTGGCGTTTTTGTTTTGATACAGATAATAGAACGTGCTTCCGTCTTTTTGAACCGTTTTAATGCAATCAATATCGTCGGCGGACATTTTTATCATTGACGTGAGATAATCGAATTGCCCGTCTGCGCTCACGCCATCGATTTTCGTCTGTGTATTGGAACCTTTTCTTGAAATGCGATAAACGTCGCCGTTTTCGATATTGCCAATCGTAAACTTGAAATTCTCTTTTCCGTCTTCATCGGTATGCGCTTTGTACACAAAAGAATGATTGAAATCTATGCGTCCGTCATCGGTTGTGTTTTTATACATCCTTGCGATATATTTGTCAACCGTAGCGGTAATGTTCCAACCGGGATCGAAATCGTTGATAGCAGACACATCAAGCGAATACGTGTTTTGATTTTTCACGCGTGAAAGTGCGCCGTTGATTGTTGCAAGCACGTTTGAAATATCGTTTTTTTCTACAATAAAATCGCTCACCGAAGGGATTGCAATGTTTGCATTGCTTGCCTTTTGCTCATATGAAACGGCAATTTTTACAGGTACGTTTTTCACGGGGAACGTCACGTCCGCACCGAATCTAAAATCGCTCAATCTGTGATTCGAATCCAAATTGAAGTCAAATTTAATAGCCATGGGATTGGATATCGAAACCTCGCTCATTTCCAACCTCGTGCCCATTTGTTCAAGTTTTGAATATAATTTTTTCAACAACGCGTTTTCAGAGCTCAACGATAGCGTTGCGGTATATCTAAAATCTGACTTTCCGCTATATCTTATATTGCTTATATTGTCTGTTTTCAACGAATCGACGATGGAAACAAACGGCAGATTTATCAAATTCAATTCGTCGTTGTTTTTTGCAATAACACTGAGTTTCTTGACTTCGTTTTTGTCGTTTTGTACCAGTTTGATTTTTGAATCGTTTTTTGTGTATATGTATTCCGTCGAATCATACAACAAAATACCGCTTGTTATCCGCTTGAACTGCAAATCATTGGTATTTATATTGTATCTGTATTTACCATCATAGTTGGCGTTTGCCGTGCCTTTGTATCCCAAAACATCAAGCGTGCCGCTAAGATTCAGAAAGAAATCGTAGTTTTGATCAACCGCTTCGGCATGCACTTTTCTCGAATCAACGATAAGTTGCGCACTTGGCATAACGGTCAACTTTGCCGTTAACGTCTTTGTTTTGTAACCTTCTTTTGAAATTACGGCTTGTGCGCGATAGTCGCCTATCTCGGTTGCCTTATTCGAACTATACGCGACTTCTGCTCCGTCGGGAAGATTGTTTACCGTCAAAACATGCTCTTGCCCGTCGTATATCACTACATCGTCAAGAAACGTTACGTTGTCGAAATCTTTTAGTTGCGATGTGCCGCCGCCGTTTTCACCGTTTTGGTTGTTTTCTTCCTGTTGTTTGTCACCGCAAGCAACAAGACACGTTGCCAGCGCAAGACAAACAAGACAAAGAACGATTGAAAAAATAACTTTTTTTCTCATTTTATTTTCCTCCTATGCGCATTTGCGCAATTTATCGATTTTATTGCGTCAATTGAACAGCTTTGATTCGTTTGTTGAGTTTTGCAATATGAAAGGGAAATATAAACGCCGAAACAACGGATCCGACCACCAGTCCGATCAAAAACAACACGACTCCCACTATGAACCCAAGCACCGATAATGCTATTTTAAATATAAAGAACACAACAAGAGAGTCCCCGTCCAAATCAAATATCAACATCGGAAGTCGTATTGGGCTTTCAATAAAGAACTCAATTATTGACAATACGGCATCTCCCATATCCAAAATCAACTCCCCGACGAGCGCATATGCACCGTATGAAAAAAACAACGTAATAAATATCGATATGACAAGCATCGTTCCTTCTGCGGTTAGAATTGACGTCGTTAAACCGATTGCAATCACAACCGCCATTGCGACAAGTCCAAGAATAATGCTTTTCTTTTTTTTCTTTATATCGTTTTTATGATCTTGACTTATTGCGCTTTGCTTTTCTTCTTCCAACTGCAATATGCCTTGGGAATAATCCGAATAACAGTGCTTACACATCAATTTCGGTTCTTTTTGTCCGAGATTGTCCTCCGAAACCAACACTCCGCATCCTACGCATACACCATATGCCGATTCCGATGCGGTTTTTTCACCTTTTTCGCTACAATCGGATTTCGTTGCGGATTCCAAAAAATCATCCGTAGAAATGTCGAACAATGCACATAGTTTGCATATCGTTGTAAGATCGGGTTCTGCTTGCGAGTGTTCCCATTTCGATACAGCTTGCGCACTTACGTTAAGTTGCTTTCCTAATTGTGCTTGCGTGAGATTTGCGTCTTTTCTCAATTGAGCAATTTTTTGACCGTAATTCATTTGCCACCTCCGCAACAAATTATAAACCGTACGGGCTCCTCTTTCAATAATTGCTTCTCAACCGTTGGTTTAGTTTGTATAAGATTGGTTGAATCATCGGATTTTCTTGTCGTGAACTGAAAATCGGCAAATTAAACCGCAGGTTGTGTCTGATAGCATATCGCTATATTTTGCTCTAATCATATAGCTTTTTGCTATCATTGTCAATAATATCGGGTATGAAGAAGTTTCAAGAGGCTCTTTTGGAGCAAAGAAAATTAAATCACCTCACTCAACGCGAGGTTGCAAGTCGATTGGGAATATCCCAACCGTCATATATTCGTTATGAAAAAGGAACTGCCGAGCCCGGTCTTGAAAATCTTGTTAAATTGGCAGACATATTTGACGTTTCAACAGATTATTTGCTTGGAAGAAAAGACTATTAATTTTCACAAATTCACTTGTTTTTTCTCTTTTGTTTGAAAAAATCGGATAGGAGTTGCGAACAGGTTTCTTGCTCGTGACCGCCTTCGACGGTGACAAGGTGGTTGAAAAGCCCCGGTTCGAAAAGGTTGAGTTTTGAGCCGCACGCTCCCGTTTTGTCGTCGTATGCACCAAAGTAAAGCGCGCGGATTCGAGAATGAATCATCGCCCCCGCACACATCGCGCAAGGTTCAAGAGTGACGTACACGTCGCAATTTTCAAGCCACCAGTTGCCGACGGCTTTGGTCGCCTCGGACAGTGCCAAAATCTCGGCGTGACAGATCGCATTGTTTTCTCTCTCCTTGCGATTGCCGCTTGCGCCGACCACCTTGCCGTCCTTTACGACAACGCACCCGACGGGCACTTCGTCTTGCAAAGCGCACCCTTTTGCCAGCTCAATCGCCATATCCATAAATTGTTTGTCGTATGCCATAAATCACCTTTATCGTAAATGAGTGAAGATTCTTCCTATACAAGAGTTGAACGACGTGTACTCTAATTGCACTTTCCCCTTTCCTCACGTGTTTGGACTTCGGCGTTTGCGCACCGCAATCCGCCTCGT
>ERZ857969.557-NODE-557-length-61576-cov-4.776759_pt1 | contig 61576 bp, 58 predicted proteins | sample MGYA00519864_ERZ857969 | MGnify/ENA primary metagenome ERZ857969 (study PRJEB31778, sample SAMEA3449382) | human gut metagenome | biome: human gut; feature: human-associated habitat; material: faeces | place: United Kingdom | collected 2010/2012 ...
TTATTTATTCTTATTTTATATCTTTCTTTTTAGTTATGTTCTCTTATAAGGTAAGAGGTAAAAATAAAATATATAGATTTATATATATTACAGTGCTTTCTTTTTTAGTAGGGACTCCTATAACGATATATAATAGTTATGAGATTAATATATTTAGTATATTTATAAATATTATTATAGTACCAATAGTAAGTTTATTTATATTTCCTTTAACTTTTATTACTTTTATATTTCCTGTATTTGATGATATTTTGTATATAACCACTGGTGGTTTGGAAAATCTTTCTCTATATTTATCTAGTGGATCATTTAAGATTATTTTTTGTAGACCTAATATAGTAGCTATAGTTATTTATTATATAATAATTATAAATGTTTTAACCAATATATTTAAGAACAAGAAGATGACTATAGTATTCGTGATGGTTTATTTATTGTTTATGATTACTTGGAAGTGTATTCCTTATTTAGATAGTAATTTTAATGTTGTGATGCTTGATGTTGGAGAAGGGGACTGTATATTTATTAAGGCTCCTTGGGGGATGGGGAATATACTTATAGATACTGGTAATTCTTATGAAGACTATAGTGTTATGGAAAGTAAGGTTATGCCTTATTTAAAAAGTAGAGGTATATCTAGAATTGATTATTTGATTATTAGTCACGGAGACGCAGATCATATAGGAGGAGCTTTATCTCTAGTTAAAGACTTTAATGTTAATAATGTTATATTAAATAAGGGAGAATATAGTAACTTAGAAATGAAACTTATTAATATATTAAAAAAGAAAAAGATATATTTTACAAGTGATGTAGACAAGATTAATATAAGAGGATGGTATATTTATTTTTTAAATAATAAACTTTTTGATAATGAAAATGATAATAGTATTATTAATTATTTTAAGATAAATAGTTATAGTTTCTTATTTATGGGTGATAGTTCTTTTGTAGTAGAGGATTATTTATTAGAAGAATATAATTTAAAAGATATTACTTTTTTAAAAGTGGGGCATCACGGATCTGATACTTCTTCAAGTAGAGAGTTTATAGATAGTATTAATCCAGTAAATGCTTTAATTAGTGTTGGAAAGAATAATCGTTATGGACATCCAAATAAAGAAGTACTAAATAATTTAAACAATTCTAAAATATACAGAACAGATCAAGATGGTAGTATTATGTTTAAGATTGAAAATAATAAATTAAAAATTGAGACATGTAGTCCGTAGGAAGAAGGAAGATATGAATTATTATAACGAGATAAAGAGTAAATTAATAGATAATGAAATATATACAAAAGTAAAAGATTATTCAAAAGAAAGGTATAAAGTTATTACATATTTTGAAGTTGGAAAGTTATCAAGATATGCCTGAAATTAAGATTTTGATATCAAGAATTAATTAATATATTATTTAGATAAATATTGGAACTCTTTTATATATATTTGCATAATATATAGTGTCATAAGTATTACTTATGTTTATATATAGAGATAGTCTCCTTTTAGGGAGACTATTTTAGTTAAATAGATGTTTATTAGAAAAAGTACTTGCAATTTTACTTAGGAATAGTATATAATGTTACAGAAAGGAACTGATTATGGCAAAGAATTTAGTAATAGTGGAATCTCCACATAAAAGTAAAACTATTGAAAATTATTTGGGGAAAGATTATAAAGTTGTCTCTTCTTTGGGACATATTAGAGATTTAGCTACATCAGGCAAATATGGCTTTGGTGTTGATATAGATAATGGTTTTAAACCAGATTATAAAATAATAAAGGGTAAAAATAAATTAGTAAAAGAATTAAAGAAGGATGTAAAGGATTCTGATTTTGTGTATCTTGCTACTGACCCTGACCGTGAGGGAGAGGCTATTAGTTGGCATTTATATGATACTTTAGGTCTAAATGATAATAATTATAAGAGAATAGTCTTTAATGAAATAACTAAAGGGGCTGTTTTAGATTCTTTTAATAAAGCTAGAAAGATAGATGATAATTTAGTTAAATCACAAGAAGCTAGAAGAATATTAGATAGAATAATTGGATTTAGACTTAGTAAGCTTATGCAATCAAAGACTGGGGGTAAGTCTGCGGGTAGAGTGCAGTCTGTTGCTTTAAAGTTAATAGTAGATAGAGAAAGAGAAATAGAAGCATTTGTTCCTGAAGATTATTATGAGATAGAAGCTATGTTTCAAGACTTTACTGCGAAGCTTGATTCTTTTGGTGATAATAAATTAGAGATAAAAACAGAAGAAGAAGCTAAGAGTATTTTAGATAATTTATCTAATATGTTTAAGATTGAAAAAGTAGATAAGAAAGAGAAAGCTAAGAAGAGTAAGGCACCTTTTATTACTAGTACTCTTCAGCAAGAGGCTTCTACTAAACTTGGATTTACTTCGAAGAAGACAATGATGATAGCACAGAAGTTATATGAGGGTGTTAGTTTAAAAGATGAGACTGTTGGTTTGATTTCTTATATGAGAACAGATTCTATTAGGTTATCTGAGGAGTTTACTGGGGCTACTTATTCTTATATAAAAGATAAGTTTGGTAGTGAGTATGTTGGCTATGTTAAGAAGAGTAAGAAGACAGAGAATGTACAGGATGCACATGAAGCTATTAGACCGACATCTATTTATAGAGAACCTGATATGATAAAGGAATACTTAACTAATGATGAGTATAAGTTATATAGACTTATTTATTATAGAGCACTTGCATCACTTATGAAAGATGCTAAAGTGGAAGCTACTTTGGTTATTCTTGATAATAATAATTATAAATTTAAAGTTAATGGTCAAGTAGTTATCTTTGATGGTTATTTGAAGATTTATAATGATTATGAGTCTTCTCTTGATGTTGTACTTCCTGATTTTGATAAATATAATGGTAGTATTTTATCTGATGATATTGAGTATACTAAACATACTACTAAACCTCCTAGTAGGTATACTGAGAGTAAGCTTATAAAAGAAATGGAAGAACTTGGTATAGGAAGACCTTCTACTTATGCTAAAACTATTGATACTATTGAGGAGAGAGGTTATGTTAAAGTAGAGGATAAAAAATTTGTGCCTACTGAAGTTGGAATAGAGACTACTGATAAGTTACAAGAGTTCTTTAAAGATATTATTAATGTAGAGTATACAAGGATGATGGAAGATGATCTTGATAAGATAGCAGAAGGGGACTTAGAGTGGAATAAGTTACTTGAGTTATTTTATAAAGATTTTGAACCTAAAGTAGAAGTGGCATTTAAGGAAATGGAGAAGAAGACTCCAGTTGCTACTGGAGAGAAGTGTCCTAATTGTGGGGCTGATTTAGTTATAAAACAAAGCAAATATGGTAAGTTTGTGGCTTGCTCTAATTATCCTACTTGTAAGTATATAAAACAAAATGAAGAAAAGAAAGAAATTAAAGAGATAATGGATTGTCCACATTGTGATGGTAAAATAATAGAGAGAAAGACGAAGAGGGGTAAAGTATTTTATGGCTGCTCTAACTTTCCTAAGTGTAAATTTGCGAGTTGGGATTTACCAATTTCAGAAAAGTGTCCTAAGTGTAATGGAACATTAGTGGAAAAGAAAGATAAGATTAAGTGTATGGATTGTGATTATGAAAGATAGTAGAAATACTATTTTTTTTGTTTAAAAACCTATGTAATATATAGACAATTTAATTATTTTGTGCTATGCTTATTTCGTAATAAGTATAGCATAGGAGGTAATTATGGCACTTATTAAATGTGAGGAATGTAAGAGGGAATTTAGTGATACCTTAGATGCTTGTCCTCATTGTGGATATAAATTAAAGAAACTAAGTGATGATGAAAAAATAGTAAGGTATATCATATTAAAATTTTTAAAAGAAAATAAGCCTTTTGTTGATATAAGATATGATGGAGGAACATATAAAGAATATGCTTTGAAATGTGGATTAAATGAATCAGATCTTCACTTTTCCCTTTATCATAATGTCTCTAATGGATTAGATGAATACTCTGATAAAGAAGTGCTTTGTGATATTGATTGCTATAGAAGAATAGTTTATAGTAAAAAATACAAAGAGAATATGGCAAAAAGTGAAGAAATTTTAGAAAAATTGAGAGAAATCGATAAAAGCGGCTTTATTAAATCAATACTTGGCCATTTAATTAGAAATAGTGTTGAATTATATTTGAATGGATGCAAACAAAAAAATGAGAAAAATTTGAAAGAATATATTAGCCATATAATTACTTTATTATTTAATGATATTTTTAATGATGATGAAATAGAAATTTTAACACAAAGATATATAAATGTTTTTAATGGTAAAATACTTACTATAGATAGTGAAAAAAATGTTTTGAAGTATGATTTTTATACAGAACATAATCTTAGTGGCAGTAGGGAAAACTGGTGTATTCCTTGGCGAGAAGATACCTTAATTCGTAATATTATTAATAAATTAAGTGATGGTGAAAATGTTAATGAGATAAAAAATTGTTGGAAAGGTGAACGCTTTGCATATTTAAAAATTTTATTAAGACTTAATATAATAGATAGTGATTATAAATTGAAGATGACTACTATTAATACTATTAAGAATGAATTTATGAATGCAGTATATAAATTAACTAATGATAAAGTTTATGCTAATTTATATGATATATATATGTTATTAGGTAAATATGAATATTATGTACTGTTATTAGTGATTAAATTATTAATTAAAGATAATTTGATAGTAGTAAATGATGAGGTTGATAAATTTAATTATAAGATATATAGTATAAATAATATCGATGAATATATATATGAACTTATATATAATTATTTAGAAGATATTGGATATATAGATATAAAATATATTAAATTAATTATTAAAAAACTAAAAGTTTATAGTGATGAAGATATTATTAGAATTATTAATAATAATGGTTTAATTATTGATGATGGAATAATACTACTAAATCGTAGTGTAGAAAAAATATCAAAAAATGAGAGAATGTATACTTATTTTTATGATGATATTATTAAATACCTTGTTGCTGAGAAGGGAGCCTCATATAGCGATATTTTAAATTATTTAGGATTAACTGATGAATTAGATTCTAGGAAGTTTTTTGATTATTTATTAGATAATAATTATATTAAAAATAAACCTTTCTTAGAAAATAATATATATTTTAATATTAATGCAATAGTACAAGATCCTAGAGTTGATAAATATAGTGAAGCTGCTATTTTAAAGGGAATGTGTGATAACATAACGAAATATCAAAATATATTAACAGAAAAAGATAAAAAATATTTGTTAGATCTTCAACCACAATATGCTAGGGCCTATAATAAACTTGCTAGTGCAATTATTACGATGCCTTCTGTTCCATATAAGCCTGCTAGTGCAATGTCTTCAAGTATTATAGCTACAGCATTAGGAGGACCAGTAGTGGGATATTTAGTGGGTAAAGAACAAGAACAAAAGAATAAACAATATTATAAAGATATTGGCACTAATGCTGCTAGTTTAAGTAAAATAGATGAACTTAGAAGCGATGTATATGAATATTATGGTTATACTGAGAGTGTCTTAGATAAATATAAACAATTTAGAGATGAATGGGAAAAAACTAAAGAAGGAATATTTTATGATTGTAAAAATAAAAAGAATACTAGTAAGAAAAAGTTAATGAATAATCCTATAGTAGGAGCTGTTATTTGGCTTATAATTGTTTTTCTAGTTATTATTTTTAGTATGTTTTAAATTTGGTAATTGAATTGATTATAAAGAAAAATGAGAAATAGAAGTTGTAAAATAACTTTATTATTTCTTTTTCTTTTTTATGTTTTTAATTTGAATAGTATTTTTCTTTTGTTGCAATTTAATGTTTTGTATGATAAAATAAATTTATGTTATGGGAGATATTATGAAGAAGAAATTTATTTTATTAGTTATTTGTTTTATTACTTTCATTAGTGGTGTTTGTAGTGTTAGGGCTAAGACTTATGATTATTCTAAGTCTTGTAATTCTAAAACGGCACAGCAGTTAGCTAAAGTTATATATAAAGAGGCTGGCTTTGCTGATATAACTATTCCTAGTGAAGACCAATTTTTTAATGAAATAACTACTGCGAACGTCGTTATTAATAATGCAAGTACTAAAAAGGGAAAAGACTGGTATACTAAATTACTTAATTTAAATTCAGAAAATTATGCATATGCTAATTATGGAAGTTATAAAGATAAGTCTTTTGATTCTGTTGTTGCAAAAGATAGACAAGGAAGAATGCTTTATATTGCAGAACTTGTTTTAACTGGAAAATATGGGCTTCCTAAAAATATGGTGGGTCAAGCTTCTTGTGCTTGTTTGCTTGGAAAAAATGCTTGTGCGGGAATTGATATTGGACTAGCTAGTGCCGATTGTACTGATTCTGTTGGTTGGGGAAAAGAATGGACACATCTAAAAACTGTTGCTGGATTGTTTGATTCATATTTTGGATATAGAAAGAATGAGAGCTTAGCTAAAGAGGATGTTTTTGGAAATAAAATAACAGATACTTCTGTTGCTCATTATAAGCAATTAGCTAATTCTTTGAAATTATCTGATTATTCAAAGTATACTGTTAATACTGTGTGTACTGGGCTTTCTGGCAACTCTGGCAGTTCTGGTAATTCAGGTAATTCGGGTAATTCTAGTTCTGGGGATGGAACTACAACACCTAATATACCTGAGGAGGTAGTTATTGATGTTCCTGCTTGTGAAAATCCTGAGGTACTTAGAGTTATATATTTTATTACACTTCTTATAGATATTGTTAAGTTGGTTGTACCTATTGGTCTTGTTATAGTGGGAATGATTGATTTTTCTAAGGGTGTTGTTGCTACTGATGAAGGGACTCAGAAGAAGGTTATTAAGATTTTTGTTAAGAGAGTTATATATGCTATTCTTATATTTGCGGTTCCTTGGATAGTTAAGACGGTTATGGTTAATTTGGGTAACTTGACTGAAGGGGTTAATTTTACGGATTGTTTAGAGAATGCTAATAAGGATAGTATTGCTAAGTATGATGCTAAATTAAAAGAACTAGAGGAGGCTGCGAAGAGTAATACTTCTAGTGACTAGTACTACTAGTAGTTCTAGTAAGAAGGATTTTACGATATATATAGGGGACTCTAGAACGGTTGATATGTGTAGTTATGTTAGTTTGTCTTCTTCGGTTAAGTATTGTGATGTTTATTCTAGTATAGCTAATAATTATAGAACTATTGATGGCGTTCATTATGATGAGAATACTTATAAATCTATATATAATGCTATTAAGAAGTGTCTTGACTAGGTTTATTCCTTGGAAGCCAATTGTCTTCCAAGGTTTGATAGAGCCTGTAGTCTCTATCAAAGTGATTTTTTGAGGAAATTAACTGGCAATTGTTTGCCAGTTTTTTTTCAAAATAATTGACTTATTTCTTCTTAGATGTTATACTTAGTATGGTAGGAAAGTGGGAACTTTATGAAGAAAAAAAAGGGAGAAAAAAATTATAATTATGATACTAAAAGATTTATTTTGATATTTACGATGATGTTATGTTTAGTTATATCTATGAGTAGTTATTGGGTATTTGCCTATAATCACAAGAAGAAATATAACCTAGATAATGATAGGGTTATTAGTTATAGAATAAGTGACTATACTAGAACTGATGGTAATATTATGTATCTTAGAAATCTTGATGAGAACATTGACAAAAAATTTGTTGATAGTCAAAAGAATATTATAAATAATAATAAAATTATTGATACTGATTTTAGAGTTGGCATATATAAAGGAATACTATCTATCAAGATTGCTTATACTTTGTATGGCGATTTAGCTAACTATGAAGAGAATGTTATTTTAAATGTTGATTTATATAACAATAAAGAAGTAAGTAATGACGATATGCTTAGATTATGCTCTAGTGATTATAAAAGTGTTGCTACAGATATATATGAGGAATATATAAAATTACCTAATACTTTTGCAGGTACTGTTACTGATACTATTGATAATAGTAAATTAACTAAAGAAGAATTTAATAATCAGAGTGAAAAATATATAATTAGAATTAGAGAAAAATTACCTGATGTAATGGAAACTTATATATATGAAGATGAAGTATATTATGTAGTTAGATTATCTGACATTTATAAAGTTTGTTACTATACTAATGTTGATGCTGCTAATGTTAATATAAATAGAAAGATAGGAAAAATATAGAAGGAGGAGTTAATTATGGAGAGTATTTTATCTGCAACTGCAATTGGAATAGGAGTTATGGTTGGACTTGCCTTTTTAGGTTTAGGTCTTGGCGTTGGCTTACTTGGAGGAAGAGTAGCTGAGGCTGTTGGAAGGAATCCAGAAACTAAGAATGATGTAGTTCATTCTATAATGACAATATTAATAATATTTGCTATATTCTTATTGTTCTTATTTGCATTTTGTTTTCTATTACTTTTCTTTAATCCATTAGTGGGATAATAATGACTATTTTTATTATCTCTTTTACTGTTATTATCTTGCTTGTTGTGGCTATGAGCTTAGTTCTTAGAAATGCTGTTAAACAAGTAGATGATAAATCAAAATCATATTTTGTTGATAAATTAAAAGAATATGATTATTTAATTGATGAGAAAGAAAAGAAACTTTCTGAATTAGAAAGCGAATTAGAGAAAAGAAAACAAGGGTTAAAAGACAATACCGATAATAATGGAAAACCTAACTATGATTTCGATAGTAGTATAATAGATTTACTTACCGAAACTAGTTATTTAGATAAAAATATATTTGCTATTAATAAGAAGATAGAAGAGAAGTTTATTATTAATTATGAAGATTTAATAAAAGACTTTTTATCTAATATTAAGGATGATAATAAGTATGATTTTTGTCTTAAACTTAGAAAGAAATTTACTCCTTTGGAGATATATAAAATAGAAATTATGCTTCCTATGGAGAGAGATGAATATTTAAAGAAATTTTTAACTAAAGAAGAATATATGGTATATGAGATCTTTTTAGCTAGTAATAGATTTAATATGGAGGATTTTATTGATTATTTGAATAGACTTATTGAACTTAATGATCCTACCATTACTGTTTTAGTACCTAGTAAAAATGTTAATTACGATTATATTGATAAGAGAGTTAAAACTAAGGTATCTGAGAATATATATAAAGGTATAAAGATTTTGTATAGAAACAAGATATATGACTTTAGCTTAAATGAAGGGAATGTGTGATATGGAACTTAATAAGGTAGATAAAAAAGTTGAAGATATTAAGAATAATGATAATATTTATTCTGTTGGTAAGGTAATTAAAGTTAATCCTTATACTGTTATAGTATCTGGACTTAATGATATTACTTATTATGAAGAAGTTAATATTGCTGATAAGGCTAAAGGTTTTGTCTTTGCAGTTGGTAAGAACACTATTACTGTGTCTTTAGTTGATGTTAGTGAGAAAATTAATCCTGGAGATGAAGTATATTCACTTAAAAAACAATTTAAGTGTTTGTTTAGTATGGACTCTATGGGAAAAGTTATTGATATATTTGGTAATGATTTAATAGCCGGCAAGAGATTTGATGATTTAACTGAAGTATCTATAGAAAATCCGCCTATTCCTATAATGGATAGGGGTCTTGTTGAAAGAGAATTTTTAACTGGTATTACTGGTATTGATATGTTATTTCCTATTGGTAGAGGACAGAGACAACTTATAATAGGAGATAAAAAGACTGGTAAGACTCAAATCGCTTTGGATGCCATAGTTAATCAGAAAGATAAAAATATGGTTTGTATATATGTTGCTCTTGGAAAAACTAAAAAAGAGGTTAAAGACATATATTACGAACTTACCAAAAGAGGAGCAGCATCATATACAATTATTATAGCTTCATTTAACGATGAACTTCCTAATAGAACATATTTAACCCCCTATGTTGCTTTATCTATAGCAGAGTCTATGATGATGGACTCTTATGATGTACTTGTAGTTATTGACGATTTAAAGAAGCACGCTGATACTTATAGACAAATATCTCTTGCTAGTAAGAAAACTCCTGGTAGAGATGCTTATCCTTCTGATATTTTCTATGCTCATTCTAAATTATTAGAAAGAGGCTGTCAACATAAAAATGGAGGCTCTATTACTATCCTTCCAATAGTTGAAACAAAGAGCTCTGATATTACTGATTATATATCTACTAATATTATATCTATTTGCGACGGACAAATAGTTTTATCTAGTAAAAACTTTGCTAAAGGTGAGAAGCCTGCACTTAATTACGGCTTGTCTGTTTCTCGTCTTGGCGGTAATGTTCAAGCTCCGGAAATGAAGAAACTTGGTAGCTTGGTTAGAAATAAACTATTAGAGTATCTAGAGGTTAGAGATATATATGAACTTGCTAATATAGATGAAATGAGTATTGAACTTCAAAATAGAATGAAGGAAGGTAAAACAATATTAGATAAGTTGAAACAATATAAGTTTACTCCTAAATCTAAAGAGGAAATGATAGATTTATATAAGTTTTTAGAGGAGGGTGATAATGATGGAAATAGGTAAAATAATTACTATTGATGATATTTCTATTGAGATAATTCTTTCTAGTAATGAACTTAATATTGGTGATATATTAGAAGTTAAAGGTAATAGCAAATACATATTTGAAGTAGTTGAAATTAACAACATATCTGCGACTTGTATTAGCTTATATAGCACAAGAGGCCTTCAAAAAGGTAGCATCGTTACCAAAAAAAGTGATGGCATTGATATTGAATATTCCGATAAGATACTTGGAAGAGTATTTGACTCTTATGGTGATGTAATAGATGGACTTCCTTTTGAGAGTGAAAAGAAAGTTAAGATAAATAGCGGTACAGTATCATTAAAAGATGTCAAGACTGACAATGAGCCTTTATGGACTGGTATTAAAGTTATTGACTTTTTTGCTCCTTTACAAAAAGGCTTCAAAATGGGATTACTTGGTGGCGCTGGTGTTGGAAAAACAGTACTTATAAAAGAGCTTATTCATAATATATATTCTAGTTCTAACGCTAATGCTGTGTTTGTAGGAGCCGGAGAGCGTAGCCGTGAAGGTAAAGAATTATATGAAGATATGAAAAACTCAAACTTACTTGATAAGATGACAATGGTGTTTGGTCAGATGGGAGATAATCCTGTATCCAGAAGTAAGAGTGTTGGTACAGGTCTTAGAATGGCCGAATATTTAAGAGATGAAAAAGGACAAGATGTACTTATATTCATAGATAATATATACAGATTCATTCAAGCTAAAGCAGAGATTTCCACTGACTTAAAAGAATTACTAATAGAAAATGGTTATCCTGCGAATATGGCTTCTGAAATTAGTGGCATAGAAGAGAGGATTAATTCTACTGATAAGGGTTCTATCACTTCTTTCCAAGCTATATATATACCAGCAGACGATTTAACTGACGACGCTGTTCAAACCGTTATGAGTTATATGGATGGACAAATAGTACTTGATAGAAAAATAGCAGAACTAGGTCTTTATCCAGCTATCAATGTATTTAAATCAACTTCTAAACTTATTGATGCTGATAAGATAGGAGAAAGACACTTTAAGTTAGTTGAGCGTGTTCTTGCATCACTTACTAGATATGAAGAATTAGAAGAGATAATAGCAGTACTTGGTATAGAAGAATTATCAGAAGAAGACAAGTTCGTTTTCCATAGATCTAGAAAACTTAGAAATTACTTTTCACAACCTATGTTTGTTGCAGAATCATTTACCAATATCAAGGGAGTATTCGTTGACATAAATGATGTACTTACTGATGTAGAAAATATCTTAAATGGTAAATATGATGATGTAGATGAAAGTAAATTTAGATATATAGGTAAGTATAATGGATAGTAGTGGCATTAAAGTTAGAATATTTGATATGGAAAACGGTCTTAGAGAGTATGAAGATATAAAGATAATTAGAATTATTAGTAAGGATTATAATCTTCTTATTATGAAGGATTATTTACCTATAATAGGAGAAATAGAAGGATCAGTTGACATTAAGAATGATAGTGTAAATTTATCTTTTAAAAATATAAAAGCTTTCTATATGAATAGTAGCAATATATTTAATTTGATGATAAAAGAGGGATAGTATGGAGAATGTATTTTATTTTGCTTTTGCAGGCCTTATTGTTGTAATATCATTATCTCTTATATTAAAGATATTGATAAAAAAATTTGATCCTGAACAATCTAAAGTAAGACTATACGGAATATTGAAAGGAATGACTAATAAAGAAATTATTAGTATATCTTCTTCAATAATTAATTATATTTTTGTATTATACCTAATGATTTCTTTTATAGATTTAGATATATATATTGTTATTATTGTCTCATTCTTAACATTACTTAGTGGCATCTTAATAAAAAACAAGAAAGTATTCATTAACTTACTTTTAAATTTGGTATCTCTTGGTGGCCTAAAAGTAGTATATTTAATACATGACTATATAATCAATGATTATATGTCTATATGGATGCTACTATTACTTGTATTTGTTATGATCTTCTTATTCTTATATTTATCTTATACTCTATTAAAAGACTTAAAGAGCGTAATAATATCTAATAAATATATAAGAAGGGGTGGAAATAGTGAGAATTAAAAATGTTGTTAAAGTTATGAATTTCCACTCTCTACTTAGAGTTGATGCTTCAAAGAGACAAGCAGAATCTTATCGTAATGTTGGTGAAGAAATTACTAAAATAATCAAATCAATAGTATATAATAAAAACTTGGTTTTAGACAAAAAAGTTATACTTCCTGATCCAAAGATGGCTAGACTTAATATATATATTGCTAATGATTATGGCTTCTGTGGTAACTTTAATTCTCAAATAGCAAGACAAATAAAAGAAGATATAAATGATTATAAAATAATAATAGGTAAGAAGATAATATATACTGATGATAAGACAATACTTAAGATTAATAAAGATGACTTTTATAAAGAGTTTAATAAGATTGAGAAGACTGTTGATGACGCTATTAGAAATTCTACTTATAGTGAAATCAATTTATATTATAATCATTATAACTCCAGTACTTCATTCGAATTTAGAAAACTTACTCTTTTTCCAATAGATTTTGATGGCGAATATGATGAAAAAAATGACTTCGTTATAGAAACAGATATTACTAAGATGTTACATAGTTTATTATCATTTTATATTTTATATGAACTTAGAATGTGTGAGTGTATAAGTAGAGCTGCTGAAAATGTACTTAGAAACCAGATAACTAGTCAGGCTTTAGATAAGATAGAAGAAATTGAAATTAAACAAGAAAATGAAAAAAGAAGAGAAAAGAAGGATAAGCTAGTTTTAAAGACTGTTGAGAACTTTAAAAAGATATCTTCTTGGGAGGAAGATAATGAATAAGTATGATTATGTTACAATGACTATCGAAGAAGAAAAAAAGAGACTTGAGAAAATTATACCTTATTTAGAACTTGAAAATAATGAGAGTGAACTGTTATTATATAGAGATAGATATAATAATATAGTAAAGTATTTAACCGCAAAGGATGAGTACAACAAAGTCCTTGCTAGTATAAGAAGTGATGAAGAAAAACTAAATAAAAATTATATTACAAAAGAAGAATATGAGGTAGACAATATTCTTCTTGAAGATACTCTTTTATCAAAGTTTTGTGAGGATACCAATAACAAATATAAAGATTTACCTTATGAGGATATAAAGAAGGAACCAGAAGGTATTAGAAATATATTGAAATTATTATTTGAAAAAGAAACTGAATACTTTAAAGTAGTAGATAAAAGAAATAAATTAAAAGAACTATTAAATAAAGATATGTTTCCTCGTACTTACGATACATTAATTAGTCAAGATGTTATAATAGAAAAAGAAGACAGCATTTTAGACGAAATATTTATACTAAAAAATAATATTAAAATAGAGAAAAAGAAGCTTGAGAATATAAGAAACTCTGTGATGACAGAGAGCATATTAAAGATATTATATGAATTTTGTATAATAGATTCCTACGACATTAGTAAGGTTAATAAAAAAGATGTATTTAATAGTAATAAAAATTTAGCTATTGTTAAAGATGAGACGGATTCTTTGAACATTACTAAAGAAGAAAATAGTAATAAAAAAGAGGAAGAAAAGGAAAAATCTGATATCGATGAAAAAGTTAATAGTATAATAGATAGCCTTAATTTTCCTGGTATTGACGAAGATAATAGGGTAGATATAGATGGTAAAAATTATATAAAATAAGTTATTAATATTGAAAAAAATAATGATGTTTGTTATAATTTAAAAGAAGATAGGAGGAGTTAAGATATGTTAGAAAATGATAAGAAAAAAATTAGTGGACCTTTATTATACGCTATAATAGGTGTTACTGTATTAGTTGTTGCAGTTGCAGGTTCTGCATATGCATTCTTTGCTGCTAGTGCTACTGATACCGGTACAATCAAGGGTGATACTTTAGATATTAAACTTGGTTTGAAAGTAGAAAAAGTTAGTACTGGAACTGGAAACTTAATACCTATACATGATGGCTCTAACGCCACTTCACAATTAGCTAAAGCTGCTAGTGCATCTAGTTCTTGTGTTGATGATAACGGCCGTACAGTTTGTCATATTTATAAAATAACTATATCTAATACTGGTGGAGATAATGCTAATGTCAATAGTACTGTTGCTTTAACTGGTAGTGCTAATTTAAAATGGGCTAATATGTCTAATCAAACTACAGTTGGTGCCACACATGCTAAAACTGATACTACTGTAGCTACAAATGCTAGCGTAAATGCTGGTGGTAATTCAGTACAATACATAATGGTTTATATTAACAATACTGGTGATAATCAAACTGCTGCTGATGGTGGTACTTCATTTAGTGGTGTTATTACAGTTACTGCTAGTACTGGTGAAGCAGTTCAAGCTACATTTAACTAGAAAATATGATATTTAATAAGAACCTCGTTTCAATTTCAGTAAAGAAACGAGGTTTTATATGTCAAGTTTAGTATATAAAAATTGTTCACTAAAATTTAGTGTGAAGTTAAATAACAAAAGTAATGAAAACTAGTGTAAAATTAAATCAATAAATCAGTTATTTAACAAAGGCAAATTGTGTTTAAAAAAATAATATATCAGAATTACAAAAACTATATAAAATACATTGACAACATTTTAAGTATGTGATATACATTTATATGTAAGGTTATATCTTGGTATGAATCTGGTACAGAATTGTTAAATTGTTAATCTTTAATCGGTAGATTGGAATTATGTTCTAATGAAAAATAAGAAAAAGCATTTTTTCAATAATTAGAAGGTTAGTTAGTACGGTGGCGATCATCGGATTTTAAGTCTGTGGAGAAGTCTGATTGCAGGGTCAATGAAGCAGAAAGCATACCATTGTGAGGTGGTGTAAAATTAATTATAATTAATTACAAATCCTATTGCTTTTTTGGGTATTATTTGATACAATTGATATTGTAAAGGAGGATTGAAAAAATGAAAGAAGAAAATAAGAAAGGAAGTAATACACTTTACGCTGCTATTGGTGTTGCTACATTAATAGTTGCTATAATTGGTGCAACATTTGCATATTTTAGTGCAAGTGCTACTTCTACTGGAGATGCTATTACAGGTCAAACTGATAACGATTTAGCTAGTGCCTTATCTCTTACTGTAGAAAAAGTTGCATTTGAAAATGCTGATGCTACTAGTGCTAACTTAGTTCCTACTAATCTAGAAGCTACTCTTAACGGTGTTAATAGTGCTGTAACAAGTAAATGTGTTTCTAATGGTTATACTGGATGTCATTTATATAAAATTACTGCTTTATCTACTAAAGATTTAGCTAATGCTAGTGTTAGATTAACTGCTTTAAATGTAGATGCTAAAGATACTGCTAGCTGGAAGTATATTATTTATAAAAACGATGGTTCTAGTAACTCTGCTACTGAATTAGTAGCAGGTGGAGCAAGCGATTTTGCTACATTTAATACTACTTATGTTGGAACAGACAAAAATGGTTTTGATATGAATGCTAATGGTGCTATAAGTGCAAATACTCCTGCATACTATTATTTAATGATCTACCTAGCTAACAAAGCTGATAATGTTCAAAATCCTAATGATAAAGAAAACGAACACAGCGGAACTGGTACTTACAATGGTACTGTTTCTATGGATGTTTTAGGTGGTAAAGTAGTTGCTACATTCTCAAACACTGGAAATTAATATATACTTAAAACTAATAGAAAGAAAGTCAATGTGACTTTCTTTTTTTCTTTTACATTGGTAATAAAATTTACATTATTAATAATTTTGTTGTAAATAATGGTTTTATTTTAATTAGTAGATATTTTCTTATAAAAAATGCAAAAAAGTATTGTATTTTTTTTCAATATTTGATACAATTGATATTGTAAAGGAGGATTGAAAATAATGAACGAAGAAAATAACAGAAAGGGTCCTGGCATATTCTATGCCGTTGTTGGAGTTGCTACATTAGTAGTTGCTATTATTGGTGCAACATTTGCATACTTTAGTGCACAAGCTACTGCTACTGGAGATAATATCACTGGTGGTACAAATAACGATTTGGCTAGTGCTCTTAGTGTAACAGTTACTAGAGTTAACAAAACAGTTACTGCTGCTAATAGTATTGACTTAGTTCCTGCTAATATTGATGGAACTGTTGAAACAGTTAATAATGCAGTAAAAGCTAATTGCGAAGCTAATGGTTATACTGGATGTCATTTATACAAAATTGAAGCTCAATCAACTCAATCAGTTGCTAATGCTAGTATCCTTTTAAGTAGTTTAACTGTTGATTCTAAAGCTAAAACTAACTGGGCTTATGCTATTTATACTGGTACTGATACTTCAGCTACTAAAGTTGTTAATACTGGTAGTCTTGATGTAACTACTCCAGTTGATATGCATGCAAATGCAGCATTAACTGCTAACACTCCAGTTACTTACTACTTAATCGTTTATCTAAAGAACGTTGATTCAGCTCAAAATGCTGGAGACGCTTCTGATGAAACTGGTACTTACACTGGTACAGTAACTATGAACGCTGCTGGCGGTAAAGTTTCTGCTACATTCGCAGCATAATAGCTATTGAAAAAAGTTAATTAAATATAGTAACGAACTATTGTTACTATATTTTTTTTAATTATTTAATATTATTAAGATATAATTTATACACTTTATCAAAGTCAATAATATTAAATACTTTTTCTAGATATTCTCTTTTGTTATAAGTATATTTTAAATAATAAGCGTGTTCCCACACATCTATTGCCATTATTGGAATAAAACCATAGTAGTAGGGGGTATCTTGATTGGAGGTATTTATTATTCTTAATTTATTATTTTTATCTAATACTAAGAAAGTATAACCACTTCCTTTGACTTCTAGTGCAGAATTTATAAATTCTTCTTTGAATGATGAAAAGGAAGAAAAATATTTATTTATTACTTCAAGTAGTTCATTTGGAACTTTTTTCTTTTTGTCTGTCAGATTATAAAAGTATAGACTATGATTTAGATATCCTCCAAGATTATATAGTATTTCATCTCGGTCCTCTATAGGGATTGTATCTATGTTTTTAGCTAAATATTCAGGAGAATATTTATATTGATAGTTATTCTTTTGAAGTAACTTATTTAAGGTATCTGTATAATTTCTATAATGAATGTTGTAGTGAAGGTCAAGAGTTCGATTATCTATTTCTGGTTCTAAACTATTATAATCTAATTTTATTCTTTCATATTTCAAGTTGATCACCATTACATTATATTATCACTTCCCATAATTTACCACAATTATTTGATAATTTATACAATTTAAAGTAATATAATTTTAGTATGAAAGGAAGTGATAGATGAAAATATATAAGGAAATCTATTAAAAATGTGTTATACTATATTTAGAGGTGATAATATGTACAATATAGTTCTAGTGGAAGATGAAAAGGATTTAAATAATCTAATTAAAGCTTATCTAGAAAAAGAAGGATATAATGTAACTAGTTATTATAATGGAACTGACGCTATTAATAATATTGATAAACCAGCTCATTTATGGATTCTTGATATTATGCTGGGGGATGATGTTAGTGGTTATGATATTATCAAGAAAATAAGAGAAGTTGATACTAATATACCAGTTATATTTACTTCAGCTAGAGATAAAGAACTTGATAAGATTATTGGATTGGAATTAGGAAGTGATGATTATGTTACTAAGCCTTACTCTCCTAAAGAACTTGTACTTAGAGTTAATAATATAATTAAAAGAGTATATGCTAAGGACAATAAGAAGATTAGCTATAAAGATTATGTTATTGACTTAGATAAAAGAATGGCTTTATTAAATGATAAAGATTTATGTTTAACTACTTTAGAATTTGACTTATTATATATGTTTGTTACCAATAAGAAAAGATCTTTCTCTAGGGATGATATTTTAAACAACATTTGGGGAGAAAATTACTTTGGTACTGATAGAGTAGTAGACGATCTTATTAGAAGATTAAGAAAGAAAATGCCACTTCTTGATATTAATACTATATATGGGTATGGGTACCGTTTAATATGAGAAAACCTACTTTAACGGAACAATTACTTTTTATATGTGTTTCAATTATTGTTATTGTCATAATATCACTTGGAATAGTCTTACCTAAGACCTTACTTCCTGTCTATGAAGAAAATTTATATAATTATTTGAGTGAATCTTTAAATTTACTCGAGAGACCAGATAATAATAAAATTAATAGTGAAATTGCTTTTGTTTATATTAATAGTGATGATGATGTATTTGTTTCGGATAATTTATCTAAAGTTATTAATGTTAAAGAGATAGATAATATTCTTAAAAATATTAGTGTCGGTAATGGTAAATTTATATATAAGAATAAAATATATTATTATTCTATGAATAAGAGTTCTGATGTTAAAAAAATTGCTATTACTGGTGATAATTATATCAACTATATGAGAGCGGAGATACTTAAGATTATATTAGTAGTAGTAGGTATTACGTTTGTAATTATTTCTTTATTGATACTTATATGGTCTAATAACTTAGTTAATAGAATTAAAAAATTAAAAGATAAAGTTGATAACATAAATAATGATGATTATAATCATAAGATGATATATAATTATGATGATGAACTATATACCCTAGAGGTTGCTATTGAGAATATGCGCGTATACTTGAAACAGCAAGAAGAATATAAAAATCAAATGTACCAAAATATTTCTCATGATTTTAAAACTCCTATCACAGTAATGAAATCTTACATTGAAGCTTCTGAGGATGGTATTCAAACTAAAGATGAGGCTATTAAAGTCTGCAAGGAACAATTGAATAAATTAGAAATTAAAGTTCACTCCTTACTATATTTGAATAAACTAAATTATTTTCAGGAACAAAAGGATAATATTAAAGAAAAGTGTGATGTAAGTAAGATTGTGCTTGCGTCAGTAGAAAAATTCAATCCTTCTCGACCTGACGTAGAATTTATCCTTGATATTGATAAAAAGAATGTCATCTTTAGAGGAAGCGAAGAGATGTGGGAAGCTATTATAGATAATATTCTTAATAACTTTATGCGCTATGCTAAAGAAAAGATTAAGGTTACAGTTAAGAATAATAAAATTATTTTGTATAATGATGGTCCTAATATAGATAAAGATGTCTTAAACAACATTTTTACTCCCTACGAAAAAGGTGTTAAAGGTGTCTTTGGTTTGGGATTGTCGATAGTTAAAAAGACACTTCGTTTTTTGAATTATGATATTAATATTGAAAATGAGAAAAATGGTGTGAAATTTATAATCAGTTAAAGAACCCTTTGAGGGTTCTTTTTGGTTATTTTTTGGGTATAAAAAAAGAAGCTATTCTTCTTCGATTGCTCCTGTTGGACAATTTTCTAAAGCAGACATTGCATCCTCTTTGTGTTCTTCTTTTACTGGATTTTCTACTACTGTAGCCAAATTGTCTTCGTCAAAGTTATATACATCTTCACATATACTTACACATTGACCACAACCAATGCATTTATCTTTATCTATTTTTAAATTCATTTTATTACCTTCTTTCTAAAATTATTATACCAAAAATGAAAAAAAAATCAACTATATATCTTTTATTTATCGTAAAAATATGTTATTATAGATAGAGAGTAGAGGTAGATTTATGGAAAGTAGAATGGAAAAATATTATAGAGATAATTTAGATGGCTTTGAGAGAAGCAAGAAGAATGAGAAACTGTATAAAGATGTATCTAGAGAGATTACTGAATTAGATAATTTACCAATACCTGATAATTCTAATGAGATCGATTTAAATGGGCTTAAACAAATTATTTCTAGTAGAGATGAATATAGAAAGGTAAAAGATTTAGGAAGAACTTTTGTTTCCGAGAAACCACTTTATCCTAATGAAGTTAAAGAAGAAGTAAAAGAAAAAGATGAAAATAGAATATATGATATAAATGTTCTTCTTGAAAATGCTAAGAATGAAATTAATAAGGGAAATGCTCCTGAAGGAACTAAGAAGATAAATGCTAACTTTTTAACTGATATGGAAGAAGCAGAAGTTCCTTCTGATGAAAAAGAGGTTCCTTCAAATAATGATGCATATGAAGAAGCACAAAAAGTAGTTGATAAACATCAAGATGGTGATATTAATAAGAATAGTATTACAGATTCTCTTCCTTTAGATATTTTAACAGATTTAAAGGGTAGTGATAATACTGTTGTTACTGATCCTATTGTTAAGGAAGAAGTTACTATGATTAATAAAATCAAAGATGGTGAAACTTTTTATAGTGGATCATTTAACTTCTCAAAGAAAGATTTTGATGAATCTGATGATGATATGTTTGAGGAGAAAAGTCATACAGGAGTAAAAGTATTCTTTTTGATATTTGGTTTGTTAGTACTTGCTGCGGGAATATATTTAATTATTACTAGATATGTTTTATAATGAAGATAAAGTTTATAATTTTATCTTTATTTTTTTGACTATTTAGTGTATAATTTATTTGTGTCCCCGTAGCTCAGTAGGATAGAGCGATTGCCTCCTAAGCAATAGGCCAACAGTTCGATTCTGTTCGGGGACGCCATTTATTGTAAAATATTATTTTGTGATAGACTATTAATTTACAAGTCTATTTTTTTTTGCTATAATTATTCTTGGAAGTGTTATATGGATCAAGAAAAAATTGGTAAATTTATTAAAAAAATAAGAAAAGATAATAATCTTACGCAAGCTGCTTTTGCGGAAAAATATGGTGTTACTTATCAGGCAGTTAGTAAGTGGGAGAATGGAAAGAATGTTCCTGATATTGCGTTACTTAAAGAAATTAGTAAGGACTTTAATGTTAGTATTGATGATATACTAAAGGGAGAAGTTACTAGTTTAGATGAAAAAGATAAAACTAAGAGTAATAAATATAAGATTGTTTTGGTTATAGTTCTAGTTATTTTTATTCTTATTTTGCTTGTAATTATTTTTAGTAGAAATAGTAATTTTGAGTTTAAAACTATTTCTTCTGATTGTGATAATTTTAATGTTTCTGGTAGTATTGCTTATAATGATAGTAAATCTTCTATATACATATCTAATATTAATTATTGTGGTGGTGATGATAATAATTATTATAAGAAGATAGAATGTACTTTATATGAAGTTTATAATAATACTAGAACTGAAATAAGTAGATATGACTATGATAGTGATAAGGCTCTTTTATTGGAAGACTTTTTTAAGAATGTTAAATTGCATATTGATAATTATTCTAGAATATGTAAGCAATATTCTTCGGATAGTTTGTTTCTTCAGATAGATGCTACGATGGATGATGGAAAGGTCATTTCTTATAAGGTTCCATTATCTTTTGAGGATAACTGTTTGAAGTAGTAGAAATACTTTTTTAGGAAAAAGAAGTTTTCGTTGAATTAAAAACTAAATTCTCTAAAAGAAGTTTTTTGACAATTAATCTTGCAATTATCTTGACAAATGCTCATAAAAGTGGTAATATATTAATCAATTTCTGGGGGAGGATTATTATGAAATTGAAATTAAAGTATATTTTATTTATTCTTGTTACTGTATTTAGTTTTTGTATAGTAACTAAAACTGAAGCTGCTAGTAGTGCACCTGCTAATTTTAACATTAATGCTAGCGATATTCACATGTTATATGGAAGTAGTATGTTAGGACACGGAAGTTCACTTAACTTTACTTATAAAGTTAATTCTGATGGTAGTATAGTATATTGTACTCAGATACACGATGCTATGCCTTCATCTGGTAGTGAGACTTATACATTAAGTGGTCAAATGGATGCTAAGTTTGCTTATGTTTTAGCTAATGGTTATCCTACTAAGAGTATAACTGGTAATAATGAGAAAGATTACTATATTACTGGTCTTGCTGTTTGGTACTTGTTATCACCTAATGATTCAGTATTTACTCATTTTAACTTAAGTAATGGTACTTATAGAGGCTATTCCTCTGAGGTTGTTAAAGAAGTAGCTAAACTTGTTAATGGAGCTAATAGTTATAGATATACTGAACCAAGTATTAAACTTAATATGTCAGATGATTCTCTTACTTTGTCTTCTGATGGTAAGTATTATGTTAGTTCTGCTATTACTGTAAAAACTACTGGTACCATTTCTAATAATGCCCATAAGGTTAGTTTAGAGAATGCACCTAAGGGTACTATAGTTACTGATAGTAAGGGTGCTAATAGAACTACATATGGAATTAATGAGGTATTTTACGTTAAGGTTCCTGTTAGTAGCATTAGTTCTTTAACTAATGAATTTAAGATTAAAACATCTGCAACTGGTGTTATAAATAAGGCTTACTTATATAAACCTGCTCATTCTCAATATCAATCAACAGCAGTTTTATATCCAGAGAGTAAGGATGTTAACAACAGTACTACTCTTAAGGTTAATTTAACTACTAAGGTTGAAATTAGAAAAGTAGATGTTACTACTAGAGAAGAGCTTCCAGGAGCAACTCTTACTGTAAAAGATGCTAATGGAAAGGTAGTTGATACTTGGGTATCTACTACTGAAGCACATGTGATTAAAGGATTACAACCAGGTAAGTATTATCTTACTGAGACTATAGCTCCAGAGGGTTATGTTCTTAGTGATAAAACAATAGAATTTGAAGTTAAAGCTGATGGTAGTGTTACTAAGGTTGAAATGGAAAATAAATTAAAAGATGTTATTTATATTCCTATTAGTAAAGAAGATGCTACAACTGGAAAAGAACTTCCAGGAGCACATCTTGAGCTTAGGGATGAAAATAATAATTTAATTGAGGCTTGGGTTTCTACTGATGAACCACATTTAGTTAGCGGTTTGAAACCAGGTAAGTATTATTTATCTGAGACTATAGCTCCAGAAGGATATGAACTTACTAAAGAAGTAGTTGAATTTGTTGTTAAGGAAGATGGAACAGTAGATGGTAAGGTTGTTATGTTAAATAAACCTGAAACAATTATTAAAGTTCCTAGTACTTCATCATTTAAGACTATTACAGCATCTCTAATTGGAATAATTGTAATCGGACTTGGATTTGCAATTGTTTATAGAAATTATAAAAAGAATGAAGAAGAAGTTTAATTTTAAATACCAGGTAGCAGCGGGAGTAATACTAATATTGAGTGGTACTCTCGTTTTGCTTTCTGATTATGTAAAAGATAAAAGGGATGCTATATATAGTGAAATGAATCTAGCTTTCTCTTCAGTTAATAATATCAGTGATGATACTATTAATAATGAAGAAGTAATAGAAGATAAAAAAGAAGAAAAAATTAATTATTCTTATGAAGAGTATTTAGGAATAATTGATATACCAAAAATAGAATTATATAAGGGGTTTTATAGTAAAAATTCTAATTTGAATAATGTTAAGTTTAATTTATATGTTTTACCAGAATCTAATTATCCTGATACTGAAAGTGGTAATCTTATAATAGCGGGTCATTCTGGTAACTATAATAATAGTTATTTTGCTAATCTATATAAGTTAGTTGTTGGTGATAATATTACTATTCATTATAAAGATAGTGAATATATATATAAAATCAGTAAAATATATTATGAAGAAAAGACGGGTAGTGTAAGAATATTTAGAGATAAAAATAAGACTACGCTTACCTTGATTACTTGTACTAAAGATGATGATAATCACCAGACTATTTATATAGCAGAGCTTGTAGAAAAAAGATAATATAGAAAGGGGGAATAAATATGACTTATTTATCTGTGATAGAGAAGTTTAAGATATTGTTTGATATGCTTCTTAAATTTAAGTTGGTATTTATATTTGCTATTTTGATTTTATTAATTACCTTTGTTTATATGTTTAAGAGAATAAGTAGTAGAAAATATATGCTTATAGTTAGCGTATTGATGATACTTATGTTTGGGGTTAGTATTGTTAGTAATTATAAGATATTGATGGATACTTTTGATAATTTCTCAACGATATTTTTTAGAAATATTTATTTTCCTTCGATATATGTTTATATTGGTATACTAGTATTTAATTTTGTGGTTTTTATTACTAGTGTATTGAGTGCTAAGAAGAAGAAAATATATAAGGTTATTAATACTATTAATTTTATATTAAATAATATTCTTTTTGCTATAGTTTTAAATATTATTGCTAAGAATAAGATAGATATATTCTCTATGTCTTCACTTTATACTAATACATCTTTAGTGGCTATATTAGAACTTAGTATTGGTACATTTGCAGTTTGGCTTTTCTGTTTACTTGTTATTTATATTACTAATGTTATATGTGATAGAATAATGATTAAGAAGAAAGCTAAGAATAAAGTTGAGACTAAAGAAGTTGTTACTGAGATTGTTGCTAATACTGATAAGGCAGTAGAAGATAATAAAGATGATAAGAAGTCTACTGATAAAGTGTTAATACCTAATGGTAATGTTGTTATGGCAGTTAATCCAAATACAGTAGTTATTGATAATAAGAATAAGAAGAAAGAGAATAAGAAAAAGAAAAAGAGCGTTGGCATTACTTTTGATGATATATTAAATGGGAAAGTACCTGTTACTTATTATGATAATAATGTAAGTAGTGATAGCTCATATAATATTGTTAATCCTCAAAAGATGTATGAAGAGAGTTATAATGTTTGGTTAAATGATATTAGTAGTAAATCTAATATACAAGATATTATAGATGATATTAAGATTGAAGATAATACTTCTAATATAGAAAACACTTCTAGTGTAGAAGAGCCTATTATAGATAATTATTTTACAGAAGAAGTAGTTCCAATGGAAGATAAAATGGTTGATACAATAGATAGTTCTCTAGAGGATAATGTTACTAAGAGTGATAATATTAGTTTAATAGAGAATACTAGTGATACAAAAGAAGAAGTAGAACAAGATGAGGATGTTACTTTAAATGATTTTATAGATGTTAAAGAAAATAAAGTAAAAGAAAATAATAATTATACGGTTGAAGATTATAAGAAATTTGCTAAGATGCTTAGTAGTTTGAAGAGTTATACTGATACTTCTAATATTAGTGTAGATGATGCTATTGCTATTAGTTTGATAAATGATTATAGTATAGATGACTGTGTTATGTTTAAAGATATGTTAAAGAGTAGCTTATGTTAGAGCTACTTTTTTCTTTAAAGATAAAATTAACTTGATACTGATTGAAATTTATAGTATAATTAATATGGAATTTGATAGAAAGAGTGATATTGATGGGAAAGACAACAAAATATGATGAGAGTTCAATTAAGATATTAGAAGGACTTGAAGCAGTTAGAAAGAGACCTGGTATGTATATTGGATCTACTGATAAGAGAGGATTACATCACTTGGTATGGGAGATAGTAGATAACTCTATAGATGAGGCTTTAAATGGTTATGGTAATCATTTGAAGATAGTTATTCATAAAGATGGAGCAGTTAGTGTAACTGATAAAGGAAGAGGATTACCTGTTGGAATGCATTCTTCTGGTAAGAGTACTCCAGAAGTTATTTATACAGTGTTACACGCTGGTGGTAAGTTTACTGAAGGCGGTTATAAAGTTTCAGGAGGACTTCACGGTGTTGGCGGTTCGGTAGTTAATGCTCTTAGTACTGTTATGGAAGTGGTTACTAGAAGAGATGGAGGAGAATACTATATTAAGTTTGAAAATGGTGGTAAAGTTACAGTACCTTTAAGAAAAGTTGGTACTACTAATAGAACTGGTACTACTGTCAAGTTCAAACCAGATCCTAGTATATTTCCTGATGTTAATTTTAATTTTTCTACTATATGTGAGAGAATGCAAGAGAGTGCTTTTCTTATAAGTGGTCTTACTATAGAAGTTGTAGATGAGATTGGTGGAAGAAGTGAAAAATTCTTATATGAGAACGGACTAGAAGCTTTTTGTGAGTATTTGAATGAAGGAAAAGAAGTTCTTCATAAACCACTTTGTTTTAGTGCTTCTAAAGATAAAGTGAATGTATCAGTGGCACTTCAGTATACGGATGGTTATTCTGAAAACATAGTATCTTTTGTTAATGATGTTAAGACTGTTGATGGTGGTTCACACGAAGTTGGGTTTAAGACAGCGATTACTAAAGTTCTTAATGACTATGCTAAGGCTAATGGTTATTTAAAGGGAAAGGATAAGAACTTTGATGGATCTGATGTTAGAGAAGGACTTACAGCAGTTATATCAGTACAGATACCTGAAGATCTATTACAGTTTGAAGGTCAAACTAAATCTAAACTAGGTACACCAGTTGCTAGAACGATAGTAGAATCTATTGTTACTGAGAAACTTAGATTTTTCCTTGAGGAAAATAAACAGATTGCCACAAAAATAGTTAGTAAAGCTATAAAAGGAAAGGATGCTAGAGAAGCTGCAAGGAAAGCTAGAGAGGAATCTAGAAAAGGTAGAGATGGTAAGAAAACAGAAAAATTATTATCTGGAAAGCTTACTCCTGCTCAAAGTAAAAAGGCAATTGAAAAAGAACTATTTATAGTAGAGGGAGATTCTGCAGGTGGTAGTGCTAAACAGGGTAGAGATAGAAAGACGCAAGCTATACTTCCTCTTAGAGGCAAGGTATTAAATACTGAAAAAACGAGAATGGAAGAAATATTTAAGAATGAAGAAATTAATACTCTTATTTATACTATTGGAGCTGGTGTAGGAGCAGACTTTAATCCTAAAGATATTAATTATGGCAAAGTAATTATTATGACCGATGCAGATGATGATGGAGCACATATACAATGTCTATTACTTACATTCTTTTATAGATATATGAAACCACTTATTGAAGAAGGACATTTATTTATTGCTATGCCTCCATTATACAAAGTTAGTTATTCTAATAAGCATCTTTATGCTTGGTCTAATGAAGAGTTAAAAGAAGAGACTAAGAATAGAACTAATTATCGTGTTCAAAGATATAAAGGACTTGGTGAGATGAATGCTAATCAACTTTGGGAGACTACTATGGATCCTAAAGAGAGAAAGCTAATTAAAGTTAATATTACTGATGCTGCACTTGCTGAGAAGAGAGTGTCTGTACTTATGGGAGATGCTGTAGAGCCTAGAAAAAATTGGATTGAAGAGAATGTTGTCTTTTCTTTGGAAGATGATTATAAGATAGCTTAAGGAGGTTATATGAAAAAAAGAGTTTTAGGAGCTATTATTGTTCTTGTACTACTTATAGTACCATTACTTATTAGTGATAAAATATTTGGTGTTGTTATGACAGTAGTGTCTATAATGGGACTAAAAGAGTTAATTGATATTAAATATAAAGATAAAGATATAGGAATTATTAAGTTTTTATCGGGAATGTTTTTGGTACTATTTTTATTAAATAATTTATTCTTTAAATTAAATGATAAAATATTTATACTTTTTCCGATACTTGGACTTATAATACCAATAGTATTTTATAATGATAAAGATAAGTATAATATAAATGATGCATTTTATTTTCTTGGAATTACTTACTTTTTAGCATTTTCTTTTAATAATATTATACTTATGAGAGAGGTTAGTATATATAAGTGTGTATATATATTTATAATTTCTTTTATTACTGATACATATGCTTATATAGGAGGTAGTTTGATAGGTAAGAGACATTTTACTAGTATATCTCCTAAAAAGACTATAGAGGGTAGTTTAATAGGAACTGTTATGGGTGTGTTTGTTGGTAGTGTTTATTATTATATAGCTATAGGAGATTTAAATATTATTAAGATAGTAATGTTATCACTTATACTTACATTACTTAGTGAGATTGGGGATCTTGTGTTTAGTAGTATTAAGAGATATTTTGGAAAGAAAGATTATTCTAATTTAATACCAGGACACGGTGGTATTTTAGATAGGTTTGATAGTGTGATATTTGTGTCACTTGGAATGGCACTTATGCTTAGTTTATTTTAGGAGGATGAAAAAATGGCTATAGTATGGTTTGTATTAATATTAGGGGGAATTGTTTTAGTTCACGAGTTTGGACACTTTATATTCTCTAAGTTGTTTGGAGTATATGTTTATGAGTTTTCTGTTGGTATGGGGCCTAAACTTTTGCATTTTAAGAAAAAGAATGGTGAGACTGAGTATTGTCTTAGGGCTATTCCAATAGGAGGTTTTGTTAGTTTAGCAGGAGAAGATGCTGATGATAATTCGAAGATAGCTAATGATAGAAAGCTTTATTCTAAGCCAGTATGGCAGAGATTTATTATTATGATAGCGGGAGCTACTTTTAACTTTTTGTTTGCTTTTGTATTATTATTTATAATGGCACTTATATATGGTAGTGTATCTACTAAACCTATTATTGCTAATGTTTCTCCTGATTATCCTGCTTATAGAGCTGGTATTAAAAGTGGTGATAGAGTAGTTAGTATTAATGATCATAAAGTATCTAGTTGGAGTGAAGTTCAACTTTATATTCAGACAAGTGATGGAAAGGATATTGAGTTTGGACTTAGAGATGAGAATAATAAGGAGAGAAATGTTGTAGTAAAACCTGATACTGTTACTGATGATGATGGTAATAAGAGTTTTGTTGTTGGTATTGGTATTGATAATACTAAGAAGTATGGGTTTGGTAATTCTTTATCTTATGCTTGTGAGAGTACTGTTAGTTTATATAAACTTATGCTTATGACTTTGAAGCAGTTGTTTACTGGTAAGGTTGCTGTTAGTGATTTATCTGGTCCTGTTGGTATTTATACTGTTGTTGATTCTCAATCTAAACAAGGTTTTCAGAGTATAATGTATTTGACTGCTTATTTGGCTATGAATGTTGGAGTTATTAATTTGCTTCCGTTCCCTGCTTTTGATGGTGGTAGAGTGTTATTCTTGATTATTGGGAAGGTAAGAAGAAAACCTATTAAGGCTAAAACTGAAGCTATTGTTAATTCTATTGGATTTGGGTTATTGATGCTTCTTATGATATATGTTACTTTTAATGATATATTAAGATTATTTTAGTTAATGAAAGGAACTAATACGATGATTAGTTCCTTTTCCTATGAAGTCTCGGGTCTTCATAGGTAATAGAGAGCCTATGAAAGTCTCTCTATTAGTTTTTTGTTGGTGTTATATATTACTATATTTTCCTTGATAAGTATCTCTTTTTACCATTTCTTTATCTATATCATTTAATAGACAGAATTTTTTTAGTAACCAAGTTGGTTCTATTAGAGAGTTTTTATCTGGATCAGATGTTATTCTATGTATTACTATATCTTCGCGTAAGAGTTCTAATTGTTTAATGACAATATCTATATATTCTTCTTTAGTTAGAATGTGGAATTTTTCTTTTTGATATAGTGTTTCTAGAGGAGTATCTTTAATAATACAAAGCATATGTATTTTAATACCTTGAATATCTAGTTTATTTAGATATCTTACAGTATTTAGCATATCTGTTTCTGTTTCATATGGGAGACCATTAATGATATGAACTACTACATTGATGTTTCTTTTACGAAGACGTTTAACCATATCTTCAAATTCTTTTAGTGTATGACATCTATTTATTAATTTAGATGTTTTTTCGTTTGTAGTTTGTAGTCCTAGTTCAATAGTGAGAAATGTTCTTTTGTTTAGTTCTTCTAGATAGTCTAATGTTTCATCAGTTATGGCATCACACCTAGTGGCAATAAATAAGCCAATTACATCATCTATTTTTAATACTTCTTCATATTTTGCTTTTAATACTTCAAGAGGAGCGTAAGTATTGGTTCTAGCTTGAAAATAGGCTATATATTTACTGTTAGGCCATTTTTTACTTTCTACTTCTTTAATTTCTTTAAATTGGGTAGTTAAATTTTTATTAGGATTACCACCAAAGTCACCTGAACCACTTTTAGAACAATATATACAGCCTCCATAACCTTTAGTACCATCTAAATTAGGACAAGTAAACCCACCATTTAAACTTACTTTAAATACTTTAGTATTAAATTTATTTTTAAGATAATAATTTAGAGTATGATATCTTTTATTATCTAATGTATACTTAAACATTTGCATCACCTATGTAATATTGTATCATAAATTAAAAAAAATACATACTATATAATGGTGATAATATGAATAATATAAAGAGATATAATTTATTTATATTATTTTCTACTATAGCAAGAAATATAGTGGAGGTATTTTCTTCAGTACTATTATATAAAATAGGTTATACTTTTAGAGAGATACTTTTATTTTATAGTATATTATATTTTACAGGAATGATTACTAGTATAGGTAGTATATATTTAACTAAGATAATTAAACCTAAATATATACTTATGCTTTCAAGTATAATATTTAGTGGTAGTTTTTATTTTATGTCTGTTATGGATAGGACTTTTATTAATTTAGTTATATTTAGTATTATAAATGGTATTGGGGCTTATTCTTATCATTCTCTTAGACATTATTATGCTATTAAAGTTATTGATAATCATAATAATAAAGAGATAGGTAATATACTTATATTTAGTAATATAGCTACTATATTTTCTTCTTTAATAGGAGCTTATATACAGGAATTATTGTCAGTGCTTATATTGGCTATAATAATAGTTATTATATCTATAATAGCTATAATACCTATAGTAAAATTAAAAGATGCTTCTGATAATAATACTATTAAGTTAGAGAGAATATCTAAAAATAAATTATTATTCTTTTTATTAGAGCAGGCTAAAGTTATTAATTTAACACTTCAACCATTATATTTATATTTGTTTATTAATAGTAGGGTTACTTATGTTGGTATATTTAATGTTGTTATGGGAATTAGTGCTTGTATATTTATATATTTATTTGTTAGAAAGATAGATAATAAGAAATATTTTAAATATTTAAATATGATATTTTGTATATTTCTTATTATGAAATTAAATATTAATAATAAATATTTAGTATTATTAATAGGTTTATTTGAGGGGCTTGGTATTAAGATGTTTGAAGTAGTGTCTTCGGAGAATATATATACTATTAATAAGAATACTAATGTGAAAGGGTATGTTATATTAGTGGAAATAATATTTTGTTTTGTTAGAAGTATTTTATGTTTAATTGGTTATTTTATTAATGATATAAGAATTATATTATATATATCTATTTTACTTATATTTATATTATCATTTGTAAAGAGGGATAATATATAGAGTAAACTTAGTATGAAAATTTAAAATAGAATAGTAATTATTGTAAGATCTTTTGGGTCTTTTTTTGTAGTAGTGAATTTGATTTTAATTATAAAGTATGTTAGAATTATATATAGTAGGTGATGTATATTTGGAATTACTTAGAGTAGTTGATAAAGATGGTAATAATACTAATACAATATTAGAAAGAGAAGAGTTACATAATAGAAGTTTATTACATAATGAAGTTACTATATATGTTATTAATAATAAGAAAGAGGTTTTGTTACAGAAAAGAAGTCCTAATAGGAGGTTTTGTCCTAATAAACTTGGTGTAGTGGCAGGGCACGTTAGTTATAATGAAAATCCTAGTAGGAGCGCTATTAGGGAACTTAAGGAAGAAATAGGACTTAGAATTAATAGAAATGATTTATATGTTCTTTGCGATAAGTATGTAGTTAAAGAGAGATTTAATAATCATTATATGTATTCTTTTTATACTGTTAGTGATAAGAAAGAAGAAGAGTTTAAAGTACAGAGGGAAGAACTTTCTTATGTAAAGTGGTATAAGATAGAACAAGTTATTGATATGATTAAGAATAATGACTTAAGTACGGTATTTAAGGAAGAAGAAATTGCTATATTTAGTAAATTAAAAGATATTAGTGATAATTTACAGAATATGTAAAATTATATTTTGCTGTTGACTAAAAAAAATATTTAATATATAATTGTAGTGAAAGATGTGATGATATGAAGAAGAAAATAATGTTATTATTTATGATAGTTTTGTTTTTAGTACCTTGCGTTAATGTTAATGCTAAAACACTAGGACAGATGAGAAGTGAACTTAAGAAGTTACAATCGCAAAAGGCAGAGGCTGATAGTAAGAAAAATTTGACTGATTCTCAAATTAGTGCTCTTACTGATGAAATTAATACAATTACTAGTAATATTTCACAGACTAAAAATGATATTAAGTCTACAGAGGATGATATTATTAAGAATCAAAATGAGATAGAGGCTAAGGAAGAGGAAACTAATGAATTACTTAAGTTCCTTCAGGTGTCTTCAGGAGAAAATGTTTATTTAGAATATATTTTTGAGGCAGACTCTTATACTGATTTTATATATAGATATTCTGTTGTGTCACAGCTTACTGAGCATAATAATGAACTTATGCAAGAACTTTCTGTTTTAGTTGATAATTTAGAGACTAAGAAGAAAGAACTGGCTGGTAAGCAAAGTAAATTAGAGAGTGAGAGTAATGACCTTAATTCTAAGATGGCTGTTTTGAAAGTTAATTTACAGAATTATAAAGAAGAAGGAACTACTTTAGAAGAAGATATTAATGATATGAAAAAGAAAATTAAAGAGTATGATGATCTTGGTTGTAGAGATAATGAAGATGTTACTTCTTGTATAGCTAGAATTAATAGTTCTAAGGGTAGTGGTGGTGGAACTACTGTTATTAATGCTACTGGATGGAGTTATCCTTTAACTTGGGGTTGTGTTACTAGTGAGTATGTTGGTTATGGTAATAGAACTGACTGGTCTGGTTCTGTATCAGGACATCACGGTATTGACTTAGATTGTGTTAGTGAAGGTACTAAGGTATATGCTGCTGCTACGGGAGTAGTTGCTAGAATAGTTAAGTACTCTAGTTGTGGCGGTAATATGGTATGGGTATATCATAATGTTAATGGTGTTCCTTATACTACAGTTTATATGCACTTACTTAGTATTAGTGCTTATGAGAATCAAATAGTAACTCCTAGTACTGTAATTGGTGCTGTAGGAGGCGGATCTACTGCTTCTTATGATAATTGTACTGGTGGTTCACATTTACATTTTGGAATGGCATATGGACATAATGCTTATAACTTTAATGCTAATTCGTTAAATCCTAGAAATATAATTAACTTCCCAGCTTTATACTATAATGGTGGAGGTTACTTTAGTAGATAATTAAGAGCTTAGGCTCTTTTTTCTTTTAATTTATTGTGGGTAAATTATTGACTTTATAGTGGTGATATATTAAAATATAATTGATAACTTGAATATAAGAAAGAGGTTGGTAATATGGAAGGACTTACTAAGTTAGAAGTTGAATATAGAAAAAATAATGGTCTTGTTAATAATGAGACTACGACATATACTAGAAGTTTTAAAGAGATAGTTATTTCTAATACTATTACTTTATTTAATATTTTGAATATTGCTTTAGCAGTACTTGTACTTACTACTGGTTCAATACAAAATGTTACTTTTGTGGGTACTATTATATTTAATACTTTGATAGCTATATATCAGGAGTATAAGGCTAAGAGAATACTTGATAATATTAAAGTGACTAATCAGGATAAGATAGTAGTAGTAAGAGATGGTAAGAAAGAAGTTATTACTAAAGAAGAAATAGTTATGGATGATGTTATTTATTTGGCTTCTGGGGATTCTATAGTAGTTGATATGGTAGTGTTAGAGTCTAATAGTTTAGAAGTAGATGAATCTGTTATTACAGGAGAATCTGATGCTATTGAGAAAAAGAAAGATGATAAGATTATATCTGGATCTATTGTTACTAGTGGCAGTTGTTATGCTAAGGTTATTAGTATAGGTAAGAATAATTATGCTAATAATTTAATAAAAGAAGCTACATCTATTAAAGATAATTCTTCTTATTTACAAGGGGTAATAAATAAAATACTTAAGATAGTTACTATTATTATTATACCTATGACTATATTATTATTTATTAGTCAGTATTTTTATAGTAATCAATCTTATAATGAAGCTATTTTATCTACAGTAGCAGGTGTTATTGGTATGATACCTGAGGGGCTTGTTTTACTTACTTCGATTGCATTGACAGCGGGTGTTATTAAGATGGCTAAGAAGAATGTTATTATACAGAGATTAAATGGTATAGAAGTTCTTTCTTGTACTGATGTTTTATGTCTTGACAAAACAGGTACTATTACTGATGGTACTATGGAAGTAGTAGATACTGTTGTTTTAGATAAGAGAATTAATATTAGTGATATTATATCTAATATTTGTACTGAAGATGGTAATAATTCTACTGATATAGCTCTTAAGAATAAGTTTGGTGTTAAGACTAATCTTAATGTTACTAAGAGGGTGGCTTTTTCTTCGGCAAAGAAGTGTAGTATTACTACTATTGATGATGTTAAGTATTATCTTGGAGCTTTAGAGTATATTACTGATAAGAAGATTAAAGATTATGAGGATATACTTGGAGAATATTTAGATAAGGGTTATAGAATTCTTACATTAGCTAGAGAAAAAGATAAGCTTGCTGTTGTTGCATTTATTATTATTAAAGATAATATCAGAGAATCTGCGAAGGAGACACTTACTTATTTTAGAGATAATGGGGTAGAGGTTAAGGTTATATCTGGTGATAATCCTATTACAGTATCTAATTTACTTAAAGGGTTAAATTTTCCTTCTTATGATAAATATATAGAAGGAGCTGATTTACCTAAAGATTATGAAGAATTAAGAAAGGTGGCTAGGGAGACTTCTATATTTGGAAGAATGACGCCTACTCAGAAGCAGATGGTTATTAAAGCGCTTAAGGAAGATAATACTGTTACTATGATTGGTGATGGTGTTAATGATATTTTAGCTTTGAAAGAAGCTAATTGTGGTATAGCTCTTGCTAGTGGTATTAATGCAGCAAAGAGTGTATCAGAGGTTGTACTTACTACTAGTGATTTTTCTGTATTACCTAACATAGTAGATGAGGGAAGAAGAGTTGTTAATAATATAGAGAGAGTAGCTTCAATGTATCTTATTAAGACTACATATTCATTTTTATTATGTTTATTGTCAATTGTTTTATCACATGAGTATCCTTTCTATCCAATACAATTATCACTTATTAGTGCGTTTTGCGTAGGTATACCATCATTTTTCTTAGCATTAGAACCTAATTATAGTAAAGTTGGTAAAGACTTTATTGCTAAAGTATTTAGAAATGCATTACCTAATGGTATAACTGTAGTTTTAAATATATTTATAATAATTATGTTCTGTACAATATTTAATAAAAGCTTTGAAGATTATAGATTAGTAGTAGTGGCTATTACGGGTTTTGTTACTTTAAGATTATTATATACAATATGTAAACCACTTAATTTATGGAGAAAAATATTACTAGTATTTTGTAGTATTTCCTTCTTTGAGTTATTAATTTTACTTCCAGACTTGTTTTTAGTCTCAAAATTTGGTATAGTAAGTATTGCTTTTATTGTTGCATTGGCATTTGTTGACACTTATATTATTGATTTTTTACAAGAAATATATGATAGTGTTTTATTAAAAGTAAGAGGTTGGAAAAATGAAAAAGAAAAAAGAAAGAAATTATTATAGGATTATATGGGTTAGTGGTATTTATATAATATTAATCATTGTTCTTATAATGGTGGTACTATATAAAGTTAAATATGAAGGTAGGTGATTTTAATGTTTGTGGATGAAGTTTTAATGACTATTGAAGCTGGTACTGGTGGAAATGGTTGTATGGCTTATAGAAGAGAGAAGTATATTCCTATGGGGGGACCATACGGTGGAAATGGTGGCAAGGGATCTGACATTATTTTTAAGGCTGATGAAGGATTGAAAACATTAATTGATTTAAGATATAAAAAGAGGATAAAAGGAAATAATGGTAATAATGGTGAAGGCAAGAATAAGAATGGTAGTAATAGTGAAGATGTTATTGTAAAAGTGCCTATTGGGACAACAGTTAAGGATGCTGATACAGGAGTTGTAATAGCAGATCTTACAAAACAAGGACAAGAAGCTATTATAGCATATGGTGGAAGAGGCGGAAGAGGAAACGTTAGTTTGTCTTCGAGAAGTAATCCGTGCCCATCTTATGCAGAGAATGGTGAACCAGGTGAAGTTAGAAATGTAAAAGTTGAACTTAGAATGATTGCTGATGTTGGTCTTGTTGGTATGCCAAGTGTTGGTAAAAGTACAATATTATCAATGATATCTAATGCTAATCCTAAGATAGCAAGTTATCACTTTACAACATTATCTCCTAATTTAGGAGTAGTTAAAACTAATGATAATACTTTTGTAGTAGCAGATCTTCCTGGACTTATAGAAGGAGCTAGTGATGGAGCAGGTCTTGGACATAAATTTTTAAAACATATAGAGAGAACTAAGATTATTGCTCACGTAATAGATATGTCCTCTTATGAAGGAAGAGATCCTTATGAAGATTATGTTGCTATTCGTGAAGAGTTAGAAAAGTTTAGTGCTAAGCTTCTTACTAAACCAGAAATTATTATTGCGAATAAGATGGATGGAGAGAAGGCTAAAGAAAACTTAGAAAACTTTAAAAAGAAGATTAAGTCTAAAGATATTTATGAAGTTACTGCTTTACTAGGAGAAGGATTGGATGCTGTTATTGATAAGTTATCACAAATGTCTAAAGAAATAGATAGAGAAGATTTATTTGATAAGGCAGAGGAAGAGAGTTATGTACTTTATAAGTTTAAGATGGAAAAACCATTTACTATAGTAAGAGATAATGATGTTTATGTAGTAAAAGGTGATGCTATAGAAAAATTATTTAGAATGACTAACTTTAATACTGAAGAAGCATATGAGAGATTTTCTAATAAACTTAGAAGAATGGGTGTAGATGAAGAACTTGAAAAAATGGGTATTAAAGATGGTGATACTGTTAGAATACTTGATTTTGAATTTGAATGGACTAGATAAAAAAATATCTAGTTTTTCTAATTATATGATATACTATAATTAGAGGTAGGTGTGTTATGAATATTATTGATTATGTTCAAAATAATTTAAAGACTTTTAAAGAGAGTGCTTTTAAAGAAGTAGATGCTTTGGTATTGTCACAATTTTGTTATATTAAACTTAAGGGTATGGTTCCAGAAGAGGGTATTAAACTAAAAGATTTATATAATAGAAGTTTGTTTGATAGGATGTTTTTGTCTACTAGAACTCCTCTTCTTAATAGAGAATTACTTTCTAGTATGGCTTCTTCTAGTAGGTATAGAGAGTGTGTTATTAAGTATCATAAGGATATAGTTAATAAAGAACTACAGTTTTCAGCAACTACTTTTTGTTTTGATGATTTTGTTTATGTTGCTTTTAGAGGTACTGATGGTACTATAGTGGGATGGCAAGAGGATTTTGCTTTATCTTTTATGTCTCCGATTCCGTCACAAAGAGAAGCTTATAATTATTTAAAGATGGTTGTTTCAAAGGAAGATAAGGATATTTATGTAGGAGGTCATTCTAAAGGAGGTAATTTAGCTATATATGCTTCTTTAAAATGTTCTGATTGTGATAAGATAAAAAAGATATTTAGTAATGATGGACCAGGATTTCCTGAGAGTATTACTGATAGTGAAGAATATAAGAAGATTGAAGATAAAATATATAAAACTATACCAACTTCTTCTTTTATAGGGTTATTACTTGACACTAGTAATCATTATAGGATTATTAAAAGTAATAAGACAGGTATTATGCAGCACGATCCTTTTTCTTGGGTAGTTAAGAATAATAGTTTTGTATATGTAGATAAGTTATCTAGTGATGCTGTATTTGCCAGTAGAGTTATTAATAGATGGCTTAGTAATATGGATAATAAAAAGAGAGCTTTATTCGTAGATACTTTGTTTGATATATTTAATTCTTCTAATGAAGATACTTTTGGAGATATATCTAGAAACTTTATGAAGACTGTTCCTATGATGATTAAGGCTAGTCAGAATTTAGATAAAAAGACGAAAGAAGAATTTAATAATTTAATATTAGAGTTAGCTAAAGCTCCTTTTATGGGAGAAAAGTAAATAAAAATTGTAAAGTTAATAGTTTTTTCTTTAAAAAAAGAAGAAACTATTATATAATGTAACTAAGAGGTGTTATGATGAAATTAAGTATTGGAGTAATATTTGGTGGAAAAAGTTTAGAACACGAATTATCTATACTTACTGCTATTCAAGCGATGGATAATATTGATAAGGAGAGATATGAAGTTGTTCCTATATATATAGCTAAAGATTTTACTATTTATAGTGGAGGTATGCTTAGATATATAGATAGTTTTAAAGATTTTAATTTAATTAATAGATATGCCAAGAAAGTTAATTTGATAAATAAGAAAGGTAAATTTATATTAGAGACAACTGGTCTTATTAAGAGAGAATATAAAGAAATACATTTAGCTTTTCCAATGGTTCACGGAAAGAATACTGAAGATGGTGGTATTGTAGGCTATTTGCAGACTTTAGGTATTCCTTTTGTAGGTAGTGATATTTATGCTTCTGCTGCTTGTCAAGATAAGATATTTACAAAACAGATATTAGAGGCTAATGATTTCCCTGTTACTGATTATGCTTTCTTTACTGATAGTGAATACAAGATGGATAAAGAAGAGATATTTAAGAAGATAGACAAATTATCTTATCCACTTATTATTAAACCTGCAAGACTTGGAAGTGGTATTGGTATAGAACTTGTAAGTAGAAAAGAAGAATTAGAATCTTCAATAGAAAAAGTAATGTTAAAAGATAGTCGTATATTAGTAGAAGAGTATATAGAACCTAGAAGAGAGTTTAATATGTCTGTTCTTCTTAGTAAGGGTAAACTTATTGGATCAGTAATTGAAGAAATAGAGAAGGATGCTCCTTGTAGTTATTATGATAAGTATCATAAAGATGATGATGAAGATGATACTTATAAGAGAATTTACCCAGCAGAAATATCTAAAACATTAACTGAAGATATAGAAAAACTTAGTAAGAGAGTATATAAATGTCTTGCTCTTGGAGGAGTAGCTAGAATAGATTATATTTATGATAATAAGAATAAAAAGATATATGTAAATGAAGTTAATACTATTCCTAATTTCTTTTCACATCATTTGTTTGATGATAAGAATATTGATTATAGGGAATTACTTGGTATTATGATTAAAGAAGCTATTGATAAAATTCATAAAGAAGACAATATGATTAAGAACTATAATGATGAAATGTTTAAGAAAGTTACTAGTAAAGATATAAGGAATATGAAGTAATGTATGGTTATATAAAAGGTACTATAGTAGAGATAGAACCTAGTTATGTAGTTCTTGATAATAATGGAATAGGGTATTTAATATATGTTCCTAATCCTTATGGCTTTATGATAAATAATGAGTATACTATATTTACTTATACTAAAGTAGCAGAAGATGAGTATTCATTATATGGATTTAAGACTAGAGAGGAAAAAGAATTATTTTTGAAACTTATTTCTGTTAAGGGTCTTGGTCCTAAGATGGCTCTTCCTATGCTTGCTACTGGATCTATTAGTTTAATTGAAGAAGCTATAGAGACAGAGAATATTAATTATTTGAAGAAATTTCCTAAGATAGGAGATAAGGTTGCAAAACAAATGATTCTTGATCTTAAGGGTAAGCTTAATGTTATTAGAACAGGATTGTTTGCTCGTGAGAATTATGAAGAGGAACTTGTATCATCTCTAGTTAGTCTTGGTTATAAACAAGCTGATATTAAGAGAGTTGTTAGTAAAGTTGATAGTGAATTAACTCTTGAAAGTCAAATAAAAGAAGCTCTTAAGTTATTGCTTAAGTAGCTTCTTTTTCTATGTAAAAGCAGATCTGCTTACTAATAGTTTATACATAATTATAAAATATATACTTATTTTTTTCTTTTTAAGAAGGCTCCTATAAAGGTTATGATATATATAAATATTAGAATAGTTAATATATAAGGGTATACTTTGAATGTATAATTATTGAAGGCTGTGTTATTAGTAAATAGTTTATATGATATTATTGGGAGTATTATAGCTAGAAGTAGATTTAATATTTTGTTATTTTTTTCTTTTATTATAGTGTTACTTATATAGTAGGTTATTATGGTTAGAGTTATAAAGTTACTTAGTATCCAATGAAGAGATAGAAAGTTTTCTATACGATCTATAAAGCCAAATAAAGATATTCTTTTTAGGGATATATAACCTGGGTATTGATATTGTTCAATTAGGTATTTACCTAGAATAGCGTTTGATAGGAAAGCTACTAGAAAGATTATTGTTGTTCCTATTAGATAACTTATAATAATATATTTAGATGTTTTTTTATTATCTACTATATTATTTTTTGGTATTATTAGAAGAGTATATATTGGGGATAAGGTTATTACTGTACTCATATAAGCACCTATTAGGGGCTTTTTTATACCTTGTTCTAATATTGGTAATAGATTATTGATATTGGCATCTTTTCTTAGATATAGAAAGCTAAATAGGAATGATAAGACTGTTATTACAGAGAAGATGGTACTTACTCTAGATATTGTTTCGATACCTTTATTTACTGTATAATATACTAATATGGTTATGATATAGAATATTAAGAGTAGGGGTGTTCTTGATAAATACTGTGATACTATAAAATTACTAAGATTAAAGAGAATAGTGGCTCCTATTAAGAGGTATAGTAATATAATTATGTAGTTTATGATAGTACCTACTGTTTTACCAAAGATATGGGTGTTTTTTTTGTATATTGGTAGATTACTTTGGTAATTAAATAGATAAATAAATATAAATAAAGGGATTATACCTAGTATTGTACCTATCAGTACACTTATATATGAATTAATGCCTGCTAATCTGATTGTGGTAAAGATATTTAAACCAATAGAAGAAGATACTATACATAACAATAATGTACTAGATAGTTCACTGCTACTTATTTTTTCTTTCATAATTAAAGCCTCCTAGTATATTGCCTTTTTCATATAATGATATATTTGCTTCTACTTCTAATTTTAGATTAGGAAAAGCATTCTTGTACCAGTCTTTGTAGTGTTTATTAAAGTATTTATAATCTTCTTTGTAATAGAGATCTTGAAATTTAAATACATCAGTATTATATTCTTTTTGAATATAAGTAAAGGTATCAAGTAGAGAGTTTTTAATATATTTATTTAGTTCTTTTTCTAATTTATCTATTTCTTCTGGTGATTTTATATTAACATTTGATGTTACTTCATTTATTCTAGATAATCCTTTGATTGTTAGTTTTACTTTATTGTTTTTAACGTCTACTTTGGTTTTAGTTTTAATACTATTTGGTTCAAATACGATATAACCTTCTTTGGTGTCTATTTTTATTATGGTTTCTTTTAGTTCACCACGAATGAGATTTAAACTTTTTGATTGTTTTTCATTTAGATATGTTAGTAATTTGTTATCTTTGAATATAGCAGTAGTGGATATTTTAGTGTGAGCTTTATATTTTGTACTTGTTTTATTTTTTTCACTTTCTCCTTCTTTTAGATTACCTTCTACTGTCATAGATGGTAATATTATTTCAAGATGGGGATTTAAATAGGCATTAGATAAATCATTTATTGTATATACTGGTGATATTCCTTCGATGCTATTTTGAAGTGTTAGAGAGTCTAATAGGTCAGAAGAGGATAGACTATCTAGTAGTGTTTGGATGGTTAAACTATCTATGCTTTCTTTATTTTTTCCTATTATCACTTTGAACTCAGATCTTAATTCAGGGTTTCTTACTAGAAAATCTAATACACTATCTAAGTGATTATTTATAGCTTCTTCACTTAGAATTAGTATCTGCAGGTGAGAACCGTATAATTGTCTAGGAGAAATTTCTACAGCTTTTCGAAAACTTTCTTGTAGGGATTTTGCTTCACCATCAAATACTAGGAAAGATGGTTCATTACCACTGTTGGCATTCTGTTGTTTGACGGGATTTATTACTTGAGCTTTGGTTTTAAAGACTTCTTTATCTTTATCATAATCGATACTTATGGCAGTTACTACTCCTAGATCGTTTAATTCTCTATAGTTATAACAACCACTTAGTAGTGGTACTAGTAGTAATAGAACTCCTAATATTTTTTTCATTTGATTACCTCCCTAGTGATATTATCTGTTAAGTATTTATTTCTTTTGGTTCTTTTTCTTATTGGTAATTTTATGATACTATTTTTTAATCCTTCAAGTGATAGAGGAACATATGGAATCATAAATGGTTTACCAAAGGAGTTTATAGTGCATATATTGACAATGAAATAGATAAAGACCATAAATATACCAAACATTCCAATGGTGGTGGCACCGATCATAAATAGAAGACGATACCATTTAATGGCATTAGTTAACTCTGGCTCTGTAAATAATAGGGTACTTATTGCTGTTACAGCTTCTACTATAATCGTAACAGGTGATACTATACCAGCGTTAACAGCAGCTTCTCCTAGTATTAGAGCTCCAACAATTGATAAAGCAGAGTTTGATACATTGGGTATTCGAAGATCGCTTTCTCTTAATATTTCGAAGGATAATATCATAAGTAGAGCTTCAAAGAAAGCAGGAAATGGTACAGTACTTCTTTGTGAGGCAAAACTTGTTAATAATTCAAGTGGTAACATTTCTTGATTGAATGTTGTTATAGCAATATATACACCAGGAGTCATTAATGTTATAAAAAAAGCTAAATATCTTAATATTCTAGTTAGAGAATTATTTATACTTTTAGAATCTTTATCATCTTCAGATAAAAAATAATCATTTAGAAATACAGGCATAATAAGAGCAAAGGGAGAATTATCTACTAGTAATACAGTTTTTCCTGCCAGAAGAGAGGATACTACTTTATCTGGTCTTTCTGTTGTCATTATTACAGGGAAGATAGTTTTGTTTTCTTTTATTAAAAGATGTTTAATTGTACCGGACTCTATTATGCCATCTATTTCGATATTATTTAGGGTATCAATTATTTTATTTTTAATATCTTCTTTAGTAATACCATCTATTGATAGAATACTTATTTTTGTCTTGGTATATTTACCTATAGTTATATCTTCATTCCAGAGCTTGTTAGTTTTTAATCTTCTTTTAACTAGACCAACATTGGTTTCAATATTTTCATTAAAAGAGTCTAAAGAACCTCTTAAAGTAGTTTCAGTCATAGGTTTTTCAATACTTCTTGATAGGTTCTTTTTAACTTCTAGAGCAAGTGAATAGTCATTTTCGATTAAAAGAATAACAAAGCCATTATTAAGATAATTGCATATATCTTGATAGTTATTTATATCTTTAATTTTAATATTAGAAATATTATTTTTAATTACATCATATAAGAAGTCTTCTTTATTATATATTTTTTCTATATGATCAAGACTACGATAGATAAAGTTAGATAATTTATCAGAGTCTGTTAGTGTTTCGTTGTATATTATATTAACTTTAATATCTTTAATATTTTTTTCTCTATATACAATATAAGAACTATTATTAGTATCTTTTTTTAATTTATTTATTATTTTACTATTCATATATAATTCACCTAATTTTATTATGGCTAATTTTATTTATATTATAATTAAAAAGATAATTGTAAAATAAATCTATATTAATTGACAAAAAGTGCAAAAAAAATTATAATTATAATAAGAGGTGGTTTAGAGTGAACTATACAAATAGAGAAGTAGTACATAAATTAAAACAATATGATATGTTTTTAAATAGTCTTTCTTTAACTAATGATCCTATACAGAGAGAGAGAATTTGTGATCAACTTGATAAGATAGAAAAACAGATACTACTAGAAACTAATTCTGAATATGAAGAAAATTATATGCTTTTACTTAGTAAGAATACTAAGTTTTTAGATGAGGAGAAGAGTAGACTTCGTGCACTTATTAATTTAATTAATGATCGTCACGATTACTTAGAACAAAGAAAAGTAAATCATAAAAAGGTAACTGGGTCATTGGTAGAACTTACTACTTTTTTGGGTGAGGATAAACTAACCGTATTTAAAAATAGATTAAAGATAATAGAAAAATATGAAGAGAATAAGATAAAACAAGATAAATTAATAAAAGAAATAAAGGAACTTGATATTAAGATTAGTGAGGCTTCTCGTAGTGTTAAGTCTGATACTAGACTTAATGAGAGTCTAGAGAATAAGATGACTAATTTTGTTAATAATGCTTTGGAGAAACTTAAACTTTATGATTTAATCAATGATAAAGATAATATATTAAATAAATATAATTCTCTAGAGTATGCTTATGGTCTTGCTAAGGATAATTTAAAGTCTGCGAAAGAATTATGTTCTTCAGATGCTATATTAGAGTGTGATAGTATGCTAACGGATATTACTTCAGAATATCAAGACTGCTATGAAAAAGTTAATATACTAAGATTAATTGATATATATGATAGACCTGTTTCTGGGTATGATGATTTATTATCTAAGAGAGAGAAAATTAATACTATTATGAAGAATATTAGTAATAGTAGTTTATATAAAGAAATTGGTAATGAATTAGAAAAGCAATTTAATACTATTAAGTTAGAGAAACAAGATATTTCTAATTATGATTTATTAAAAAATCAAAGAGAAGTTAAGAATAAAATTCTTTATGAGATAGAAGAAGAAAATAATTCTCGTGAGTTTAAGTTAGTTCTTGATGAACTTATTAAGAATGAGAATAGATATCGTGAGAATCAGATAAAAGTTGCTAGACAAAAAGAGAATATGGAAAGACAAAAGAAGTTAATGGAAGAACAAAAACTAGAGGCTTCAAGAATAAGAAGACAAAAGTTAATTGAAGAGGCTAGATTAAAAGAGCAACTAGCTAATGTAGAGAAAATGAAGAAACAACAAGAGAATACTATTATTAATGTAAATAGAGATAAACCTAAACCTTCGGTTGTTCCTCCTAAAGTAGAGAAGAAAATAGAGACTCCTATTGTAAAACAAGAGGTAGAGAGAGTAGCAGCATTTGATACTGATGAATTATTTGAAAATAGTCGTTTAGTTCCTAATAAGACAGATAATAATATAGAAACTAAGAAAGAAGAAAAGATAGATACTAGTAATAGATTAAATACAATTAATACTTATAGTAGTGTTGGTATTGTTAATAATAAGAATACTTCTAGTAGTGCTATTAGTATTCCTAAAGAGAAAACCGTAGATGATACTCCTGTATGGAATTCTATAGTAGAAGATAAGAGTGATAATAAGACATTAGACTTATTTAAAGAAGAAGAAAAGAAAGTAGATGCTACTATTCCTTTAGAGAAAAAAGAAATAAAAGAAAAGAAAGCTGCTAGTATTTATGATATGTTAGAAAATAATGATAATATTATGTGGAAGAGTACAGAGACTAAAGATGTTTCTTCAAATAAGATACCAGTAATTGGTAATAATAATTTACGTCCAGAGAAATTGGAGAGTGAGAGTGCTGATATGGCATTTCCAGAATTAGGAAGTAAGGATGGTGATATATTATGGAAGGAAACTCTATAAAATCTTTTGAAAATCTTTGCAGAATATTTGAAATGCGTATTAAGCTTGATAGAAAAAAAGGAGTGGATACTCCAAGTGATATACTAGATAATTATAATAAATATGTAAGAAAAATTGATAATATTTATAATGATGAATTTAGTGATGAAGTTAAATCTTTAATATCTCCTAGAGATACTTTAGAAGAAGAGAGAAAGAGATTAGAAAAATTAATATTTATATTAGAAAATAGATTAGAGAAGAGAAGAGAATTAGAGGCTCGTTATTATGATGCTACTTTAGAGTATATTATGGATCTTCAACCTATTGTTTCTGACGCTGAATTGGTAGAGAAGAAAGATAGACTTGAACTTATTACTAAGTATTTAGATGCAAGTAATGAGATGGATAATATTGATACTGATTTAGATAAGTTAAAAGAAGAACTTAGTACTGCTGAAGACAAGAAAGAAGAATATGAAACTAAGAATAGTACTATGGAAGATGAACTTTATACTTCATTTAAGAGTATTATAAATAATTTAGATTATTATAGAGATATAGATGAAGATACTATAGATAAGAAATTAGAAGAGACTAGTAATAAGACTACAGAAGCTAAAGAGACTTTTGAAGTTACTAGAGATAGTGTAGGTAGTTTATTATCTAGTGGTTCTAATGAAGATTATTCTTCTTATATAGATGATGCTGAGAAAGTATATCTTTCTTGGAAGAATAAAGAAATTATTTTAAAGATATATATATTAGTTATGAAACTTGAAGATGCTTTTAGTGATATTTATATTAAAAGAGAGAAGATTAATGCTTTATTAGAGGACAGAAAGAGTATTAGAGAGAAACTTGGTGTTGATAGTATAGATGTACTTTTAGACTTTGAGAAAGTAATGCTAGAACAGATTAATGTATTAAATACTGAGAAAGAAGTTCTTGATAATATTACTAATTATACTAATAGAATTAAATATAAAGAAGAGAGAAGAAAAGAATTAGAGGAAGTTAGTAATTCTACTTCAATATTGTCTATTTTAAGAGAATATGGACTTGCTAATACTTATGAAGTGCCTCCTGTATATGATGAAGTAGTAGAGGAGAAAGAGCCTATTGATATTCCTCAGGTAGATGATAAAAAAGAAGCAGATGATATTCCTGTTATTAAAGAGATTAATCCTTATCGTATTGTTCTTATTAAGGATTATCCTCGTACTTTGAATATTGGCCTTGCTAAGTTAAAAGGTGAAAGTATAAGAGAGAAGGTAAATAAGAAATTAAATCCTAAGAATGCTATAAAGGGACCTTTGGATGTTATATTTACTCCTCCAGTATCTAAAGTAGAAGAGCCTCCTAAGGAGGATAAAGAAGAAGATATTCCTACTTGGGTTATTCCTTCAAGTACTTTAGATACTTCTAATAATATAGAGAATAATAAGAAAGAAAAAGGAGTAAGTACAGAAATTAATGATAGTGATACTGAAAGTCCTACTCCTAATCTTAGTAATGTGTTACCTAGTACTTCTTATGATGAATTTATTAATAGTTTTAATTTGAATAATAATAGTAATAATGATAACGTTGATACTCGTAGTAGTCCTAATGTTATGAATAGTTTTAATATTCCTAATGGTAATACTAATATTCCGGATCCAGTAGTACCTACTTGGGATGAGATTAAACCTAAACTTGATAACTATGATAATGATATTAATGATAGTACAGTTATTCCTTCTTTGAATAATAATATTAATAGTGCAAATAGTCCTAATACTGTTAGTGCTCCTAGTAGTAATGATAATAATGGAATGTTCTGGGTACCAGTAGGGGATAGTAGTGATAGTTTTCCTGATATGAATATTCCAATACAAAATAGTAATACTAATAATGGTTTTAATAGTTTTGGATTTCCTGATATAAATTAATAAAGGAGGTTATTATGTTAGAAATAGATAAAGTTATAGTACTAGAGAATAAAGAACAATACTTAGTACTAGATAAAGTTAATTATGAAGATACTGACTATTATTATATAGCTAAGTTAAATGATACAGAAACAGATATCGAAAATACTTATAAGTTAGTTACTGTATCTGAAAGAGATGGTAATAAGATTATTGAAGAAGTAACAGGAGAAGATAATTTAAGAGAAATATTACCACTTTTTGAAACTAAAGAATTTATATAAAAAAATCTATAGGAGAGACCTCCTATAGGTTTTTAATTTTTGAAAGGTATATGTAATATTATTATCTATAACTTTCTAATCTGAATGGATCAGGAATGATGTCATATCCACTAAAAGATATACATCTTACAGTTCTTGTTAACAGAATATGATTTTTTAATTCGCTTTCATAACCTTCATTAATAAGAACTTCTTTCCATACTTCCATCCAGTCTAGCTTTTTAGGATTTTTATATTCTATTAAAATTTTAGTTAGTTTTTCTGCTAATATATCAATTTCTTCATCTGTCATATTATCTTCCTTTCTTTAAGTAGTATAGTATATTATTTGAAATAAATATGTAACCTATTTGTTTACATTTGAAAAAATTACAAATAATTATATGCTGCTTTTCTTGTTTACTTATTATTTTAACACAAATTTATTGAAAAAATAAAGATATTTTGATATAATTTATTTAGAAAATAAAAAAATGTATAGAGAGGGTAAGATATCGTGAAAAATAAGAAGAAAGTGGTAATAATTGTATCACTTATTGTGGTAGCTATTTTGATGGCTATAGTTTATTTATATAATACTTTTGCTAGTAGCTCTAGTATTTCTAAAAGTAGTAATAATGTTTATGATGTAACTCTAAGTGACTCTAATAGTGTTACAGTACCAGCATATGGATCAAAGACTGTCTACTATAAAGTTTATAATAATAATAAGGGTACAGTTTCTTATGGGGTGGGTTATACTAATTATAATAATGGTATTTTAGTAAAAGAACTTTATGATACTTTAGACTATGCAACTGATACTATAGATTATAGAGAGACTAAATATGTTAAGCTAAAGATTATTAATCGAGCAGCTAAAGCACTGTCTACTACTTTAAGTACTATCTTGGGTTATGTTAATGGGGGGGATCTTACTGCGATAGCTCCTGATGGCGTTTATATGGTAAATGATAAGGCAGAACAGTTTGCTAAGATGATTGCTAGTGGGACTGGTAATACGTATAAATACCCATTTATTGTTAATGGTGCTATTACAAAAGATGATATTGCTTCACTTACATTTGTTGCCGATAACGAAGTTCCGTCAGGGTCAACATCTTTTGATTTGTCAGCAAATGGTGATAAGAGTGTAATGTTATGGTATGGAAGTGCTAACAGTAATGGTAAGTATGATGTATTTATTGGTTATAATGCTGATAAAATTCTTCTTACACAAGGGATTGGCCTTTTTGGAGGACTTAGAAACATTTCATCAATTGATGTTAGTTGTCTTGATACTAGTGGTGTGACTGATATGACTCAGATGTTTGATTCTGTTGGTTATAATGCATCTAGTTTTAAAATTACTGGTTTAGATGCTTTTGATACAAGTAGTGTTATTAATATGTCTAGAACATTTGATTCTATTGCTTATTCTTCTACTTCATTTTCTTTTGAGGGATTAGGTGGTTGGAATACAAGCAAAGTTACCAATATGGCTCAGATGTTTTTAAAAGCTGGTTATAGTGCGACTTCATTTTATATAGATAAGAATATAAGTAAATGGGATACAAGCAATGTTACTAATATGTTAGCTACATTTAGAAATACAGGCTATACGGCGACTGATTGGTCTTTAAATTTAAGTAAATGGAATGTTAGTAAAGTTACTAAGCATACTAGCTTTAGTGATACACCTAAGGTAACATCACCTACTTGGGTTAATTAATAATATTAATAAAATATAATAAATAAAATTGGAGACTTCATAAGAAGGCTCCAATTTTCTATAGAAAGACTTAATGGCTTTCTATAGCAGTGAGTAACTTTAGTACGAACTGAAACTAAAATATCTTTATATTTGTTTATTTACTTATAAATTAATATTTGGTATAATTAGTAAGTGGATGGTGAGTATAAATGGATTATATATCAATAGATAATTTTGATGGACCTTTAGATTTACTTTTACATCTAGTAAAAGAGTCTAATATTGATATATTAGATATTAAGATAGAAGAAATTACTGATAAGTACTTAGATTATATTAACTATGAAGATAATTTAAATATTAATATATCATCTTCTTATTTAGTTATGGCTGCTGAACTTATATATTTAAAGTCTAAGTCATTGCTTCCTAAAGTAGATAAAGAAGAAGATAATGAAGAAGAGATTACTAGAGAGAGTTTAATTAATAAACTATTAGATTATAAGAAATATAAGGAAATGACGCCTACTTTTAGAGAACTTGAAGAAAAGAGAAGAGAAGTATATGTTAAAAGTCCAGAGAAGACAGATAATTATGTAGATAATACTATTACAGGAGAGGGTAATATTGATTCTCTGCTTGATGCTTTTAAGAAGTTTTTAGAAAGAAAGGATATGGAGAAGCCTCTTGTTACTACAGTTACTAGTAGAGAGTATTCTGTTAGAGATAGAAAGAATAGTATTAAGAATGTTTTAGTAAATAAAAAGAAGGCTTATTTAGATGATTTAATTGATGAATATAATAAACCTTATTTGGTTGTTACTTTTTTATCTGTTTTAGAAATGGCTAAGGAAAAAGAGATAGTTATTAAACAGGATAATAATTTTGAAAAGATATTAATAGAACTAAAGGAGTGTTAAAGTATGGAAGAAGTATTAGAGGGATTATTATATATACAAGGTGATATTGGTCTTACTATAGAGGAGATAGCTAAGACTCTTAATATTGATGAAGAAGAAGCTAAAAGGGTAGTTCTTAATTTGAAATGTTATTATGATGATAATAAGAGAGGTCTTAGACTTAGATTTCTTGGTAATACTATTAAACTTACTACTAGAGAAGAACATAAGGAGTATTATCAAAAGTTATTGGAGTCTCCTGTTAATAATGTTCTTTCTGTACCAGCATTAGAGACATTAGCTATTATTGCTTATAATGAACCTATTACTAGAGGTCAAGTAGAAAAACTAAGAGGAGTAGATTCTACCTTTGTTATTAGAACATTAGTAGCTAGGGGTCTTATTAAAGAATGTGGTAAGTCTGATTTACCTGGTAGACCATTACTTTATAAGACTACTGATGACTTTTTAGATTACTTTGGATTATCTTCTAGAGAGGAATTACCTGATATTAGTAAGTTAGAAGAAGATACTAATCCTAAGGATTTATATACATCTATATATAAGGAGGAGGACTATGGACGAGAGAGTAATAACTAATTTTGAATTAGATGAAGATAAAGAGTTATCTATTAGACCTAGTAGTTTAGATGAGTATGTTGGACAAAGTGAAATTAAAGAGAATTTAAGTGTATTTATTAAGTCAGCAAAGATGAGAAGAGAAAGCTTAGATCATATACTTTTATATGGTCCTCCAGGGCTTGGTAAGACTACTCTTTCTTATATTATTGCTAATGAACTTGGTACCAATATTAAGACTGCTAGTGGTCCTTCAATTGAGAAAGCAGGAGATTTAGCAGCAATACTTTCTACTTTAGAAGAAGGGGATGTTTTATTTATTGATGAGATACATAGGATACCTAGATTTGTAGAAGAAATATTATATCCAGCAATGGAAGACTTCTATTTAGATATTATAGTGGGAAGTGAAGGATCTTCTAGAAATATTAAGATTAATTTACCACACTTTACTTTAGTTGGAGCTACTACTAGAGCGGGTGATTTATCTAGTCCTTTAAGAGATAGATTTGGTATTATATCGAAGCTTAATTTTTATACTGAAGATGAGTTATATAAGATTATAAAGAGAACTAGTAAGGTACTTGATACTCCTATTACAGATGAAGCTGCTAGAGAATTAGCTAGTAGAAGTCGTGGTACTCCAAGAATTGCTAATAGATTATTTAAGAGAGTTAGAGACTTTGCTTTAGTATATGGTGATGGTATTATTGATGAAGATATATTAGTGTCTTCTTTGGATAAATTAAAGGTTGATAAGACGGGTTTAGATGATACTGATAGATTATTACTTACAGCGATTATAGAAAGATTTAATGGAGGACCTGTAGGACTTGAGGCTTTAGCTTCCTCTATTGGAGAAGAAGCTTCTACTATAGAAGATGTTTATGAGCCATATTTACTACAACAAGGTTATTTAAAAAGAACTAGTAGAGGTAGAGTTGTTACTGATAAAACCTATGAATATTTAGGTATAAAAAAATAGTATTATGTTTGCTAAAATAATACTTTTATGATATAATGATGTTGATTGGGGGAAAGAAAATTATGAGTAATAAAACTGGATATCCACATATAGATAAACCTTGGATGAAATATTATGATGAAGAGGTTACTACTTGTGTAGATCCTAAAACAAATTTAGTGGAATATTTAAAATTAAGAACAGGTACAAAATTTGGCTATAATAAAGATTTTTTAGCTCATTCTTATTATGGAAAAGACATGACTTTAAGTGAATTATTTAGTAAGGTAGATACTGCTTCAGGAGTATTGTCTTCGATTGGAGTAAAAAAGGGAGATATAGTAATGAATTTACTTCCTAATATACCTGAGGCTGCTCAAATATGGCTTGGTTGTACACAAATAGGTGCTGTAGCAGACTTTATTGATCCTAGACCTGATAGTATGGATATTATGGCTAATGCTAATAAAGTATTAGAAATAATAAAGTATGAAAAGGCTAATTATATAGTGGCTTTAGATAAGTGTTATTTAGCTATGCTTAAACCTATAGAGAAAGAGTTAAAAGAGAATGGTATAGATAATATTATAATTATATCTGCAACAGATTCTATGAATTTATCTGGTAAGATTGATTACTTAAAAGATGTACTTAAGTATAATGATCTTAAGAATGCTAGAAATGATGATTTAACTGTTAAGAAGTTAAAGTCTTATCAAGTATTACTAGATAAGATAAGTGGTATGCAGAAAGAAGATAAGATGTTAAAAGAAGCTATTGATAGTAGTATTCTTAATGTTTATAAGTATAGTGATTTAGTAGATAACTGTAAGTATTATAACTTTGGTATAGAAACAGATCCTAATCTTGTTAATTATATAGGTCATACTTCAGGAACTAGTGGAGCTAGACCTAAACCAATTACTGCTACTAATAAGAATGGTATTTCTACTTTAGAGCAGTTAATGAGAGGTAATGTTAACTTTAAAAGAGGAGATCAAGCTCTTCACGTACTTCCTTATTTTGCACCATTTGGAGCTTTTGATAACTATTTACTTAATATAGTTAGTTGTGCTAATAATATTGATGTACCAGAGTTTGAAATAAATGAATTTGGTTATTTAATTAAGAAGTACCATCCTAATGTAATTATGGGAACTCCTGCTTGGCTTGCAGCTCTTCCTGATTATAATTATTTAACTAATGAAGATTTATCTTGTATTCATACTATTATTTATGGAGGAGATTCTATGTCTCCGAAGGATGAAGAGAGAGTAAACAAATGGTTAAAGGAAAGAGGAAGTAAGGCTGAAGTAGAAAAAGGTTATGGTATGAGTGAGTTTCTTGGATGTGGATCTTATGCTCAAGATGATTATAATAGATTGGCTTCAATTGGAATACCACTACCTAATACTATTTATACTATTGTTGATCCTAATGTTGATGATAAATTAGTACCACTAAAGTTTGGAACTAATGATAGTAGATTAAAGGGAGAACTTGCAGTATCTTCTGATGCTGTTACCAATGGTGTACTAGGAGATGATATTATAGTTCCAAGATATGACTTAGATGGTAATAGTTATATTAGGACTAGAGATCTAGTGGAGATGGATAGAGATGGTATCTTCTATCACGAAGCTAGAAAAGATAGATCATTTACTAGATTTGATGGTTATAAGATTAAACCATATGAAATAGAGAATATAATAGAAAAGAATAATAATGTTAAGTATGCTAAATTAGTAGAATACTTTGATGATAGACAAAGAGGTATTATGCCAATGTGTCATTTAGTACTTAAGAAAGAAAATCTTAGTGATGAAGATGAGATTAAAGTAGTAGAAGATATTGTCTACAATAACATAATAGGAGATCCTACGATGTCTTCAAGACAGATACCTGCTAAATTTAAGATAAGAAGTGATATGCCAATTACTAAGAATGGTAAGGTGGACTTTGTTACTTTAAGAAATGAAGACTTAGATGGTAGTGAGATTAATGTTGATGTTAGTGAGACTAACTTAACTGTTGATCATATAGAAATTTATAAAGGAAATAAAAAGGTTAAAAAGAAAATAAAAGAATAAAGATGGGAAAGTGATATTATGCAGAACGTACAGGGATTTTTACTTATAAATATATATGCTCTTTTGTTAATAGTGGCTACTAGTACTATATTCTTTGGAAAACAAAGACTTAGACAAGTGGAAGATGAATTATATAAGAAGTTTTTAATAGCTAATATATTTATGTCTATTAGTGGATTATTATTAGGATTTATTGTTAGTCCAATATTTCCATTTGATGAGAAAGTAACAGTTATATTTAATAAGTTATATTTAATAAGTCTAATGTTCTGGATATATATACTTACGTTTTATATTGCATATGTATCACTTAAAAAGAGTAATGTTAAAAAATATAATAAGATATTTGATATAGTTAGTATAATTAGTGTAATATTAGTATTTATATTACCACTTAGTGTTAGTGTTACTAAGGGTGGTGGAGCAGTAGCAGAAGGACCTTCGGTACTATTTACATATACTATGTTTGGTATAGGATTTCTTCTTCAGTTAGGATGTTTAATATCTAATTATAAAAATCTTAAGAGTAAGAAGTATATTCCATTATATTTATTGATATTATTTGGTAGTATTATATTAATTATTCAAATAATTAATCCTACCCTTAACTATATAATTAATCCTGCTCTTATATTTATAGCATTTATTATGTATCATACTATAGAGAATCCTGATGTTAAGATTATTGAAGAAATTCATAAAGCTAAAGAGATTAGTGATGCTGCTAATGAAGAGAAGACAATGTTCTTATATAATATGACTAATGATATAAGAGGAATAGCTACGGATATTAATAATGAAGCTGATGTTATATTAGATGAGACTAGTGATAAAAAGATTGATACAGAAGTTATTAACAACTCAGCAAGAGATATAAAAGGTAATGCTTCTAAATTTATTACTATGACTCAGAAGGTATTTAATGTATCTAGTATAGATAGTGCAGATGTTAAGGTATATAATGATAAGTATAATATTAAGATGTTATTGAAAGAGATTAATCAGAAGTATAAGAATGAAGCTAAGAATAAGAATTTAAATTTTATTACTAATATAGCTAGTGATATACCAACATATTTATATGGAGATAGTATTGGTCTTAAGAAAGTACTTGGTATTATATTAGGTAATAGTATTAAATATACTAGTAGTGGTTATATAGATTTTAAAGTAGATACTGTTGTAAAGCAAGATATAGTTAGATTGATTATTACAATAGAAGATTCTGGTAGAGGTATACCAGTAGATAAGATAGATAAGATATTTATGAAGCAAGATAAGAAGACTACTGATAGTTTATATGAGGCTAATAAACTTATTACTCTTATGAATGGAGCTATAATACCTAGTAGTATTTATGGTACTGGTACTACAATGAAGATAGTGTTAGATCAGAAGTTTGTAATAGAAAAAGATGATTTTGATAAGTATGCAGAAATATATGAAAAGAAGAAGATATTACTTATAGATGATAGTGAGAATAGTGAAAAGTTATTTAATAAGATACTTAATAATGATAATGTTATAATAGATAGTGTTAGATTAGGTAAAGAAGGATTAGATAAGATAAGAGCTAAAGAGAAGTATGATTTAATACTATTAGATGAAGATATGGAACCACTAGATGGACACAGTGTTATGAAGAAGTTTAACCAAATAGAAGGCTTTAATACTAAAGTAATATTACTTACTAGAACTAATAAGTATGATTATGATGATGAATATTTAAAAGAGGGATTTTGTGGTTATATTATAAAATCTTCGAAAAAAGAAGAAATACTTAATAAAGTAAATAAATATTTAAAGTAATTATAATAAAATACTTTACAAAAAATAAAATATAGTGTATTATTAATATGTTCCTTGAACTTTGTTATTGGTACCTCTTACCATAACTAGGTTAAAGGTGAAAATAAGATAAGGAGGAAGAAGTAATGGCTTTAACTAAAGAAGTAAAGACTAATATTATTAAAGAATTTGCTAGAGATAGTAAAGATACAGGGTCTCCTGAAGTACAAATAGCAATTCTTACTAAAGAAATTACAGCTCTTACTGAACATTTAAAAAATAATAAACAAGATAAAGCTTCTAAAAGAGGACTTTTAATGAAAGTCGGAAAAAGAAGAAGTTTACTTAACTATTTATTAAAGACTGATGTTAAGAGATACAGAGATGTAGTTGCAAAATTAGGATTAAGAAAATAATTATTAAAAGTAGGCACTCTTTTTTGAGTGTCTTTAAATTTATAATGGGGGATTTATGAAAAATTTTATAGATAATATATATTTATGTAAGATATGTGTTAATATAGATATAGATAATAATACTAATAAAGAATTTTATTATAAGAAGTTTATTAGATTAAGTTTAGTTAAGGAAGTTAGACCAATAAAAAATGAAAAGATAGTTAGATATAAGGATTTGACTACTGGGAATATAATTAAATTGGGTAATTATACTTATGAGAGAGAAAAAGAATTTATTGATGATAGTTTTGGACTTATACCTTATAATGAGATAGTGGTAGATAATAAGAGTAATAATAAGAAACTAAGTAAGAAGATAGATTAATGATAGAGAAGGAGTATTTATATGGATAAGAAAGTATTTGAATTAGATTTTTATGGAAGGAAGATAGTAGTTGAACATGGACAAGTTGCTAAACAAGCAGATGGTGCAGTACTTGTTAGATATGGTGATACAGTAGTACTATCAACAGCAGTTGTTAGTAAGAGTGCTAATTTGCTATCTGACTTTTTTCCACTTATGGTTTTATACCAAGAAAAGTTATATTCTGTAGGTAAGATACCTGGAGGATTTATTAAGAGAGAGGGTAGACCTACTGATGCTGCAACACTAGCGGCTCGTATGATTGATAGACCTCTTAGACCATTATTTCCAGAGGACTTTAAGAATGAAGTACAAATTGTTAATACAGTGTTATCAGTAGATCAAGATAATTCACCAGAGCTTACAGCGTTATTTGGATCTTCACTTGCTACTTGTATTAGCAAGATACCATTTAATGGTCCAGTAGCGGCTGTTAAAGTTGGAAGAATAGATGGAGAATTTATTATTAACCCTACTGTAGAAGAAACTGAGAAGTCTGATATTGATCTTACAGTAGCAGGAACAAAAGACGCTATTAATATGGTTGAAGCAGGAGCTAGAGAGGCTTCTGAAGAAGATATGCTTGAAGCTTTGATGTTTGGTTTTGAAGCTATTAAGAAATTAATTGCTTTTGAGGAAGAAGTAATTAGTGCTATTGGCGTAGAGAAGATGGAATATGAGAAGTTAGAAATATCTTCAGAACTTAGAAGTGAAGTAGATAGTATTGTTAGAGAAAGACTTGATAAAGCACTTAGAATTAAAGATAAGTTAGAGAAGTATAGTGCTATTGATAACTTAGAAGAAGAAGTAATAGAGAAGTATAGACAAGAAAATGAAGATAATATGAAACCTGAGGAGTTAAAAGAATTACTTACTAAGGTGGCTTTAATTTTTTCTGGTATAGAGTATGAATTATTTAGAAATATAGTTGTTAAAGAGAAGACAAGAGCAGATGGTAGAAGAATGGATGAGATTAGACCATTATCTACGGATATTGATTTATTACCTAGATGTCACGGTAGTGCTTTATTTACTAGGGGACAAACACAAAGTTTAGCAACTGTTACACTTGGTGCTTTAGGTGAACATCAAATTCTTGATGGACTTGGTATTGAAGATGCTAAGAGATTTATGTTACATTATAATTTTCCACCATTCTCAGTAGGAGAAACTGGTAGATATGGGGCTCCTGGTAGAAGAGAGATTGGTCACGGAGCATTAGGAGAGAGAGCACTTTCTTATGTTATTCCTAGTGAAGAGGAATTTCCTTATACGATAAGAGTAGTTAGTGAAATACTAGAGAGTAATGGTTCTAGTAGTCAGGCTACTATTTGTGCTGGTACGATGGCTCTTATGGCTGCAGGTGTTCCTATTAAGAAACCAGTAGCAGGTATTGCGATGGGACTTATTACTAGTGATGAAGATTATACTATTCTTACTGATATTCAAGGTATGGAAGATCATCTTGGAGATATGGACTTTAAGGTAGCGGGAACTCGTGATGGTATTACAGCACTTCAAATGGATATTAAGATTGATGGTATTAATAGGGAAATATTGAAAGAAGCTTTAGCTCAAGCTAAGAAGGCTAGATTTGAGATATTAGATGTTATTGAAAAACAAATAGCTAAACCTAGAGAAGATGTATCTAAGTATGCTCCTAAGACTGAGGTATTTATGATTAATCCAGATAAGATTAAAGATGTTATTGGTCGTGGTGGAGAAATGATTACGAAGATTATCTTAGAGTGTAGTAATGTTAATACTGTTAATGATATTAATGCTGTTAAAGTAGATCTAGAAGATGATGGTAGAGTTATTATTTATCATACTGATAGGGACGTTATTAATAGAACTGCTGATAGAATTAAGGATATTGCTAGGGAAGTAGAGATTGGTAAGACTTATACTTGTAAAGTTGTATCTATTCAGGACTTTGGTATTTTTGTTGAGCTATGGCCTGGATGTGAGGGACTTATTCATGTATCTCAACTTGATACTAAGAGAGTTGATAAACCTAGTGATTTATTTAAAGTAGGAGACGAAGTTATTGCTATTGCTACTGGATATGATAAGAAGGGTAAACTTAATTTATCTAGAAAAGATTTATTGAAGAAATAGTCTTTTCTTTTTCTTTACCCCTTCATCCCTTGGGTATTCCGGGGTGTGATAGAACCTGTAGTTTCTATCACAAGGTCTATTTTTTAGGGCTATTTCCTTAAAATACAGGATTTTACTTAGAAAAATGTAATTTTTAGTTGACTTTTATGGGTTAGTGTAATATAATTAATAACGAAACGGAAAGAAGATTATATTTATCTCACCTGATTACTTATAGTAGTAGGTAAAAAGCCAACTTAGAAAATAACAATTTTTTAGATAGCTTTTTTATGGATAAATGGATACTTCTTTAGTATTCATTTTTTTGGAGGTGTTAGCTATAGCTACTTTAAAGGATAATCCTATCAATGAACAAATTAGATGTAAGGAAATGATGGTAATTGGACCAAATGGTGAACAATTAGGTGTTAAGTCTAAACAAGATGCATTGACACTTGCAGGTTATGCTGGTTTTGATTTAGTTCTTATGAGTGATAATGGTAATATGCCAGTATGTAAAATAATGGACTACAATAAGTTTAAATACGAAAAGAAAAAAAAGACTAAAGAAGCTCAAAAGAAACAAAGAGAAACTATGGTAGAAACAAAAGAATTTAGACTTTCGGTTAATATTGATATTCACGACTTTAATACTAGAGTTAATAATGCAAAGAAAGCTCTTGAAAAGGGAAATAAAGTCAAAGCTAGTATTAGATTTAAAGGAAGACAAATTGCTCATCCAGAACTTGCAAGAGATGTTTTAGATAGATTTTATGAAGAAGTAAATGAAGTATCAGATATAGAACAAAAACCTAAAATAGAAGGTAAGACTATGTTTATGTTACTTACACCAAAAAAATAGGAGGAGGAAATTATGACTAAACTTAAGAAAAATAAAATGAAAACTCATAAAGGAACAAAAAAGGTATTAAATGTAAGACAAAGTGGATCTATTAGTAAATCAAGACAAGGAGTTTTACATAATACTGGTAAGAATAGTGCTGCTAGAGCAAGTAGTAAGAGACAAGGTACTTCTCTATCAAAAGCAGACTATAAGAGAATTAAAGATTTAATATAGGAGGAAGGAAATGACAAGAGTTAAAGGTGGCACTGTTGCACGTGCTAGAAGAAAAAAAGTATTAAAAGAAGCAAAAGGTTACTTTGGTAGTAAACATAGATTATATAAGACTGCACATGAACAAGTTATGCATTCAGGAGTTTATGCATTTAGAGATAGAAAGCAAAATAAGAGAAATTTTAGAAAATTATGGATTACAAGAATTAATGCTGGATGTAGAGAAAATGAGATCTCTTATTCTAGATTTATTGATGGATTAAATAAAGCAGGTATCACAGTAAATAGAAAGATGCTTAGTGAACTTGCTATAGATAATCCTAAAGCTTTTTCTGATTTAGTATCTATTGCTAAAGATGCTTTAGATGGTAAGAAATATACTCCTAAAAAGGTAGAAGTAAAAGAAGAAGCTAAAGAAGAGAAGAAAGCACCTGCTAAAAAGAGTGCTACTACTACAAAGAAAGCTGAAGATAAGAAACCAGCTACTAAGAGTGCTGAAAAGAAGACTACTACTACTAAAACAACACCTGCTAAAAAAACTACTAAAAAAACTGAAGAAAAGTAATATTTCTTCTTTTTTTTGGACTTAAAGTTTGTTATAATAGTATTGGGTGATATAGATGGATGCAAATACAATTAAAAAAGCTTTAATCGAACAAAGAAGAATAGGACTTACTGGTAATTTATACTATAAAACACAAATTGATTTTGCTTATAATACAAATCATATGGAGGGATCTACTATTACTCCGGATGAAACTGCGAGTATTTATGATACAGGTTCAATACTTCTTAGTAAAGATAAAGTATTACTTCTAAAGGATGTTACAGAAACTAATAATCACTTTACTTTATTTAAGTATATGTTAGATACTTTAGATGAAGAGTTATCTGAGAAAATGATAAAACATTATCACTTCATATTAAAAAATGGTACTTTGACAGAAGAAGAAAAAGAATGGTTTAATATAGGAGAATATAAAAAGTTAAAAAACTATGTTGGTAATATAATTACTTCGTCTCCAGGGGATACAGAAAAAGATATGAGAGATTTACTAAAATGGTATAAAAGTATTAATAAAATAGATTTACAAGATATTATAGAGTTTCACGCAAGGTTCGAAAAAATACATCCTTTTCAAGATGAGAATGAACCTTTAGGACAGCAAAAGACATACCTTCAAAAATACTTACAAA
>ERZ857969.577-NODE-577-length-60644-cov-4.081549_pt1 | contig 60644 bp, 47 predicted proteins | sample MGYA00519864_ERZ857969 | MGnify/ENA primary metagenome ERZ857969 (study PRJEB31778, sample SAMEA3449382) | human gut metagenome | biome: human gut; feature: human-associated habitat; material: faeces | place: United Kingdom | collected 2010/2012 ...
TTCATAATCGCTTATTGCTAGCCAACCGTCATGAATACAGCCGTCTATTTTCAATATATACGGTCTGCCAAAACTCATCGAATTGGAGAGTATAAAGTCACCTTTTTTGACGTATCTGGATTTTTCAGCACCCTCTTTTGTTATCTTCTCTCAAAAATTCGTAGTTTTGCACTTTTACTTCTCGAATTTTCTTCTTGTTCTTCCTTAGTAGCAATTATTGGTTTTTTATTAACCATTTTTCCATAAGATGTTGCTCCACATACACAGTATGGCAAATCTTTTGGGCATGTACATCTTCCTTCTGCTTCAATATATGCTTTTTTTACAGCTCTATCTTCTAAAGAATGAAAAGTTATAATACATAATCTTCCATCTTTTTTTAATGCCTTTATGCATTTTAAAACTGTTTCATATAATGGCTCTATTTCATTATTTACTTCTATTCTTATAGCTTGAAAAGTTCTTTTAGCTGGATGTCCATTATTTTGTTTTGATTTTGGAATAGAATTTTCTATTATTTTTACTAACTGTGCTGTTGTTTGTATTTCTGCTTTTTTTCGTTCAATACATATATTTCTTGCTATATTTTTAGAAAATCTTTCTTCTCCATATTCGAATATAATATTGGCTAGTTTCTCCTCTGAATATGAATTAACAACTTCTTTTGCAGTTAAACCTTGTGTTTTATCCATTCTCATATCCAACTCATTTTCACCTAAATAACTAAATCCTCTATTACGTTCATCTAGTTGATACGAAGAAACTCCCAAGTCTAGTAGTATTCCATCTACTGCTTCTATTCCGTAAATCTTCTAATATAAAATTTATATCATCATGATTTCCATGTACATATTTAACATTTTTAAATTCTTTTAAATTTCTCTTTGCTGCTGTTAATGCTTCTAAATCTCTATCTATTCCTATTAGTGTGCCATCTTTTGATAATCTTTTTGCTATTTCTTTGCTGTGACCTGCACCACCTAGAGTTCCATCTACATAAATTCCATTTTCTTTTATGTTTAACCCTTCTATACATTCAGCAAGCAAAACTGGTTTATGCTTAAATTCCAATACATACCTCCAATTTCTATCTTTTTTGAATAGCATAAACAGTTGGAAGTTTTATCTTTCCAACTGTTTATCAGCTATTCTTCTTTTGTTTCTAGCGTTTTCGTCATTTGTATTTCATTCCCTTTTTCGTGGTATATATTAGCTATTTACATTTGTAATTTACATATTTTTTCTTAAGTATAGATAAATAAAATATAATTAATTCTTAAGATTTTATCTTTTGTATATTTGTTTTTTCTCTTTAGTATAGCCCTCTTCTTATCAAGTGATCTTGATTTTTCTTTAGTAAATGTTTACTAAACTTCTTTTGTAATTTTATTTTTTATCTTTAGTATAAAATTTATATAAACTTTTATAAAGTTATATACCTAACATTGTCATATTTTCTGCAATATCATCTGCTGATATATTTTCTTCGTTATTGTAATTTTCCCATTTTTCTTTGTTCCATATTTCTATTCTTGTCCCAACACCAATTATAATAACTTCTTTTTCTAATGTTGCAACATTTCTTAAATTACTAGATATTAAAAATCTTCCTTGTTTATCTATTTCGCATTCCATTGCTCCAGACAAGAAGAATCTTACGAAATCTCTAGCATTTTTGTTGGTAAGTGGAAGTGTTTTTAATTTTGTTTCGAAGTTTTCCCATTCGTTTTGTGAAAAACCAAATAAACACCCATCTAAGCCTTTTGTGATTATGAATTTTTCACCCATATCTTCTCTTAGCTTTGCTGGCATTATTAGTCTGCCTTTGGCATCTAAAGAATGTTCATATTGGCCGAATTAGCACTTCGTTTCACCTCTATTCATTTTTTACCACTTTGTACCACTTCTCTCCACCTGTTTAAATTTTAATACAACATTTATTAAAAAGCAAGTGTTTTTTAGATTTTTTTATTTTTTATTTCTAGCTCTCATATTTAAATTTTGAATTTTTGCTCTCACATTCACTTTTTTATTTACAATTTTCTTAATATTATCTTAATTTTCGTATTATCGTTTTACACTAATTATTCTTTAATGTATAATAAAGTTGGTGATAGTTATGAAAAAGTTTTTATTATTTTTTCTTTTAATTATATTGCTAATTGGAGGATCTCTTGGTTTTTATGGTTATTCTTTATATGATAAAGCCATAAAAGAAGAACCTTTAGCTAGCAAAATAGAAGAAATTCAAAGTGACAAAAATTATATAAAGTTTAGCAAACTTCCAAAAGATTATTTAAATGCTGTTGTTTCTGTAGAAGATAGACGTTTTTATAAGCATGGTGCAATAGATTTACGTTCTATTGGAAGAGCTATATATGTTAATATTACAAATTTTGATTTACGTGAAGGTGGTAGTACTATTACCCAACAACTTGCAAAAAATATTTATTTTATAGATATGGATCCATTCCCTAGAAAACTTGCCGAAATTTTTATGGCATACGCTATAGAAGATAATTATTCTAAAGAAGAAATTTTAGAATTGTATGTAAATACTTCATATTTTGGAGATGGGTATTATGGTATTAAAGAAGCTTGTAATGGTTATTTAAATAAAGAACCTAGTCAGATGAATTTAAACGAATGCACTATGATGGCTGGAATTCCTAATGCTCCTAGCGTATATGCACCAACTAAAAATCCTGATTTAACTAAGAGCAGGCAAAAACATGTTTTAAAAACTATGGTAGAAAATGGTTATATAACTCAAGAAGAAGCAGATCGGGATTCGGGGACGGTTCTTAAAATCCCGTTTTTTATTATAAAACACTTTCCTAAAATAAAAATTTTCTTAGCTAATTAAAAACACAGTATATTCTAGCTTTGCTATTTTATACTGTGTTTTTCTTTTCTTAAAATTCTATAAATTTATATATTGCTTCTGCAAATCCACCATTCTGAGCAGTTGTTGTAGTGGTATAATTTGCCACCTCTTTTAATTCATCATATGCATTTGCAACTGCAATTCCAATTCCTGAATCTTTTACCATTTCTAAGTCATTTAAATTATCTCCTATTGCTAGCACTTCGCTTTTATCTATTTTTAAATATTCTTCTAGTACTTCTAGTGCCTGCTCTTTGTTTATACCTACTGGAATAATATCTAAATATTCATATTCTTTTCCTATAATTTCATCTTTGTATTTGTTAGTTTTTTTAATCAAATTAACTTGTAAATTCTTATTTTTAGTAAATTCTCCTTTTAGTTTTTCTAAATCTTTTTCTGCAGAAACAACTAACTTTAATATTTCTGGTCTCTCTTCTATTACATATTGTTTTATATCTTCTAAAACTTTGAATTCTAATTCTCTATTTTTCCCATTTTTAGTAAGTTCAAAATTTCTTAAATCCATATATAATAGTTTCTCTGTTATTACTTCATTATTTGTATATAGGTGAATATGTAATTTTAACTTTTTTGCTTCATTAATACAAAATAGTACATCATCATTATCCAATATTTTCCTATAAAGCTCTTTTCCAGTTTTCAAATTAATTATTTGATTTCCATTTCCAAATATTCCATACCCATCTTCTATTTCTTTACATATATCTTTAAATAAAGAATACGTTTTACCAGTACATATTGTAAAATTTATATTAGAGTTATTTATGTCTTGCATTGCTTTTAAATTAGTTTCTGGTATTGTATTTCCTTTTTCGAACATTGTTCCATCTAAGTCGCTTGCAATAAGTTTTATCATTATTGTATCATCCCCATACACTAAATTTTTTACATTATATATAATATAAAAAAATTAGTAAAGATTATTTTCATTTTAAAAATATATATTATTTAACATATTATTTTTTAATATCCATAATTTTTTTGAAAGATCTACATAATATTTGTGTGGATTCTCTATTCTCTTTACTTCTTCCCAAATACTATTTAGCTCTTTTTTAGACTTTTTTGCTATTTCCTCTAGTGTAGGGCTTTTATATATCAATTTTCCATTTTCAAATATCTTTTCTTGTAATTCTCTTATAGTATAGTCTTTAATAAGTTTCTTCTTCCATGGATTTTGCGGATCAAAAATCATATATTCTCTTTCATCTATTATTTCATCTGACAAGGCTATTACATCTGCTATTGCTTTTTGACTTTCATTGTCGTAAAACCTATATACTTTTTTAAATCCTGGATTTGTAACTTTTACTACATTTTCGCTTACTTTTATTTTTGGTATTATTTTTGTATCCTTTTCTATTCCTACTAATTTATATACTCCTCCAAAAACTGGTTCACTTTTAGCTGTAATTAAATTTTCTCCAACCCCAAATGAGTCAATTTTGGCATCTTGTTCAATTAAGGATTTTATTAAATACTCATCAAGTGAATTTGTTGCACATATTTTACACTCAGTATATCCTGCTTCATCTAATATCTTCCTAACCTTTTTAGATAAATACGCTAAATCCCCACTATCTAGTCTAACTGCTTTTGGCTTATATCCTTTAGGCTTTAGAACTTCATTAAATACTTTTATTGCATTAGGAAGTCCAGATTCTATTGTATTATATGTATCTATTAATAGTGTGCAGTCATCTGGGTATATTTCAGCATATGTCTTAAACGCTTCATATTCTGAGTCAAAGCTTTGCACCCAACTGTGAGCCATTGTTCCACTTGCAGGTACATTAAATTCTTTTGCAGACAATGTACAAGATGTACCTATTGCTCCACCTATAATTGCCGCTCTTGCTCCTTCTACTGCTGCATTAATTCCATGTGCTCTTCTTGCTCCAAATTCCATAACAGGTCTTCCTTGTGCCTCTTTTACAATTCTACTTGTTTTTGTGGCAATCAAAGATTGATGGTTAGTTGTAAGTAATAACATCGTTTCTAAAAGTTGCGCCTGAATAATTGGTGCTCTTACCGTTATTAGAGGCTCATTTGGAAATACTACTGTACCTTCTGGGATTGCCCATACATCTCCTGTAAACCTAAAATTTTCTAAATAATTTAAAAATTCTTCTGAAAATTTATTTTGCTTTCTTAAGTAATTAATATCTTCTTCGTCAAATGATAAATTTTTTATATAATTTATTATTTGTTCCAAACCTGCTATTATCGCATATCCACCTTCATCTGGTACTTTTCTAAAAAACACATCAAAATATGCAATTTGATTTTCCATCTTCTTATTTAAATATCCATTTGACATTGTGTATTCGTAAAAATCTGCTACTAACTCTAATCTTTGATTATTCATACCAATTCCTCCTATATTTGGTACTTATTAACTTTTTGATACTAACATTATATGTAATCAGCTAGCTATTGTCAATAGATTTGCAAAATAAATATTATCTTTTTGATAATAAGTATGTTTTGTTTGCTAAATCGTGGTTTGGAGATGGCACTTCGGGATTAGGGGACGTTCCTTAAAATCCCTATTATTAATAATTAACATCTTTGCCACGCCAAGATTTAAGGGAGTTAGCAACGCTAACTCCCTTTCTCCCATCTTCCTAAATTGTGGGTATGTCAAAAAATTAAATCCTCCTTTTGCCAACCGTTATAAATTTTGCAATTTGGCCTTAGAACAAAATACTTTGAAACCTGTTTTTGGCTCTTCTGTTCATTCATGCAGTCCATATCAATTACTACTGACATATCTTCTACACTGTACTGTTCATATCCATACGGTAAAATATCTATAAGTCTTCCATTCTCCCTTATATATTGGTTAATTTCTTCGAACACCGCTGGTTCAACTGCATTTTCCTTTATCCAAAGGCTTTGTTCGTTCTCACCTTCTACATATAATTTTCTAAATGTAATCTGGTCTGCTCCAAGTTCTTTACACTTCTCGAAAATCTTTTCAACCTTGCCTTCAACACTATTAAGCATCATTTTATTCATATTAAGACTAAGTCTTAATGTAAAGTCATATTCTTTAGCAATATGGCAAACCTCTTCTATACATACTTTGTTTTTTCCCCTAATACCAGAAATTTCGTTATTGTCATTATCGTCGAATGATGATAATGATAGTGACAAAACACTCACTCCTACTGTATTACGCAAAAACCTTGCATAGTTATTGTTAAATGTTGCACCAGAAGTTTGAAGTTCTATCCAGTTAAAAGATGTACATCCCTTCTGAGGAAGCACAAAATTGTTTATAAGTGACAAAGTCATTAAGAACTCCCTATTTTGCAAAGGTTCAATATCTCCTGTAATCATCATTATATTAGCATCGTTTTCCTTCGCAAAAATCATCCTCCGAATATAATCTTCTAAGTATAAGTCGTAAAACGGAAGATTTTCATCCATTTGGTTTTTATAAACATCTGTGTGCATACACGCTACACAATACTTGCACCGGTTTATGCAAGCCTTTCCTGGTACGCAAATACTTAAACTTTGAGCATCTTTTTTTGACATAATAATTCCTCCTTTTTATTTTTTGTCAACACTCGTTGTATACTGGAGATTTGTAATAGTATACATAATTATTATACTCTAATTTTATTGGATTTTCAATAATTATTTTCTAGCATTCTTTATTCTTAAAATATATGAGGTTGCCAATTCTTATTAAAGCAATATAATTTTGATGGTCTATGCCCTGCATTTTCTTCATATTCATCTGTCTCTATAACCATATCTGCAATTTTTCTTCTAAAATTAGCTTTAAGCAAAGGTTTATCTAGTAAAATCTCATAAACTTGTTGTAATTTAGTTAATGTAAATTTTTCTGGCATTAAATTAAATGCTATAGTTGTATATTCTACTTTATTTTTTAATCTTTCTATTGCATAAATTAACATTTTAGCATGGTCAAATGCCAATTCAGACTCTAATATTTGTGTATATATAATTTTATTTCCATCTACTAGTTCTTTTACCACATTAACTCTATTTTTTATAGTTTCTGTTCTACTTTCTAATAATATTTCAATTTCTTCTTCCTTTTTATAACCATGTTTATTTTCTTTCATCTTTTCGCCAATCGTTTTTAAAGAAATAGTAAACCAATTTGCGTCCTGTGTTGTACCACCAGATTTTATATTTATTTTTTCACTATCCACCAATCCCATATATGATGTACTAATTATTCTTGTTCGTGGATCTCTGCTTGGTTCTCCCCAAGAATATAACTGCTCTAAATATATATCTTGCATATTAGTTTTTGCTTTTAGACTTCTTTGTACAGCCTCTTCAAATCTTTCTTCTTTTCTTACAAAAGTACCTGGTAAACACCATTTACCAAGATATGGGTGTTCTGCTCTTTTAACCAATAAAACTTGCAATTTCTTTTCTGGTAATTTTCTGTAATTAGTTGTTTCTACATCTCTTATTGTGAACAAAATAGAATCTACTGTTACAGATGGTTTAAAAAATTTATTAGAATCATAATTTCTTAAAAATTCTTCCTCTGTCATTTTTTTATCTCTCCTTAGCTCTTAATATCATAATATTACTATGACAATTAATATTTGTCAATTTGGACTTGATACACGTTTTATTCTCATACGTCAATTAATTATTATTTACAGATTTATCTTTTCATAGTAAAAAAATCGTACCTAAGATTTTCTAACAAATGTAAATTCTAAATACGCCATAATTCTATAGTACAGAAAAAAGAGCATGCTTTATCTTGCACGCTCTACGAAAAAAGCTGGACAAACTGTAATTTTATTCTTTATTAAATTATTTATACAGTATCCTCAAGTTTCATATCTCCTTCTTTTATTAAACCTTTTTTTCTTAGAAAATAACTTGTTACCCATGCTATAATTCCTGGTAAAATAAAGTGCAATAATATAATCTTTAATATCAAGATACCACCATTTTCACTTATTATCATATCTTGCCACGTCATAAGTTGACCTACCAAACCTGCTGTCCCCATTCCTGCTCCAGAGGCGTTATTGGTCATATGTAAAACGGTAGTAGAAATTGGACCTAAAACCGCACTTGCAACAATTGCTGGAATCCATATAATAGGCTTTTTCATTATATTTGGCACTTGTAGCATAGAAGTTCCCAATCCTTGTGATATGAGTCCAGAAAATCCATTTTCTTTAAAACTCGCCACAGCAAATCCAATCATATTTGCACAGCATCCAACTGTTGCAGCTCCTCCTGCCAATCCACTTAAATTTAGTATTATAGCTAATGCTGCAGAGCTTATTGGAAGTGTTAATATCATTCCCATTAATACAGATACCAATATTCCCATTATTATTGGTTGTTTGTTTACAGCCCAATTAATAATTTCTCCTATTCCTAACATAAAATTAGAAATTGAAGGACCTATTAGTAGTCCAACCATTCCACCTAAAATAATAGTAAAAGTTGGCACTAAAATAATGTCTAGCTTAGTTTTACCTTGAATCCATCTTCCACAGGTTATTCCTATAAAGCTTGCCATAAAAGCTCCCAAAGGCTCCCCTGGTCCAGATAAAACAATACTTCCATTAACAAAAACTGTTCCTTGCAATATTTTACTTGCAAAAGCTCCTATTAGGCCCGCAATTCCCGCAGAAATTACTACAAAAGGCTTTTCTTTATATTTTACAGCAACTCCTACTCCTATTCCAGCACCTGTTAAGCTTGCAGCCAGCTTTCCTAGTATTATTACTATATTTCCTACATTTCCACCAATTATTTTTCCTATTTGTTCTATTATAAGTCCAATAATTAAAGTAGAAAATAGTCCCCAAGCCATTCCTGTTAACCCATCTATAAAAACATATGAAAAAAACTTTTTTAATTTTAATTTAATATTATCTTTCATAAAAATCCCCCTATTATTTATTTATTTCTTTAAGATAGTTTTTTCTATTAATATTGTATGTTGGGATTTTTTCTCGTTTATGTTTAGATTTCATATACATTTTTTCTATTTTTTTCATTTTCGTACTTTCTGTTTTTCCATTTTCGATGTATTCTGCAATTTCTTTATATGTTACTCCCATTTTTTCCTCGTCACTTTTACCACTTAATCCATCACTTGGCTTCTTTTCTATAATCGATTCTGGAACACCTAAAATCTTGCCAATTTTTATAACTTCTTCCACTGTAAAATTGGCAATTGGATTAATATCACTTGCACTATCTCCCCACTTAGTAGTATAACCAACCATTATTTCACATAAATTTCCTGTTCCCATTACGAGATAGTTGTAAGTTTGTGCAACCCCATATAATGTAGTCATTCTAAGTCTTGGCTTTATATTAATTTTTGATTCTTGACTTAAATCCTCTTTTAATACATAATTTATCTCATCTTCTAATTTTTCATATGTATCTGTTAAATTTATTTCTAACAACTTAACTCCAAAAGTTTCAGAAACTAATTTTGCATCTTCTAAATCTTCTTTATTAGATTGGCATGGCATAGCAACAGTTAAAACATTTTCATTTCCGAATCGCTTTTGTTGCAAGTGCAATAACTGCTGCACTGTCCTTTCCTCCACTGTTTCCTATTACTATGCCTTTTGCACCAGATTCATTTACATATTGCTTAATCCATAATTCTAGTTCTTTTATAACATTTTTTAATTTTTCATCACTTAACATATTTACCTCCCTTTTTTATCTATTCTAAAATTTTAAGAATTTCCTTTAGGATATCTTTTTAACTTCTAAGTAAGCTTTCGTGACGTCATTAAACGTTCATCTTTAAATAAATTGTTAGTTTTTATATAAGAATATACTTCATCCGGAGTAAAATAACGTATGCTTTTTCCTTCTCTAATTTTTTCTCTTACAAATGATGAACTTAAGCTACTTCTAATATTATTTTTTACTTTTATAAATGAGTTTTCATTTTCCTTTAAAAATTTATTATTGTTTATAATTTCTTCTAAACAATCATCATCTCTTTCTAAAACAAGTACTTTAAATTTTTTTACTAATTCATCACTTTTTTCCCATGTATTTAATTCTTTTAAATTATCACTTCCTGTTGTAAACCATATAGTTTTGTCCTGATATTTCTCTTGTATTCTTTCTAGAGTTTCTATTGTAAAAGGCTGTCTTTCTTTTCTTAACTCTATATCTGATACTTCGAATTTTTCGTTTTTGTCGCAAACACATTTTAGCATTTCATACCTATACTTATTATTTAGTAATCCCTCTTTTTCATATTTTTCACTTACTGGCACAAAAATAACCTTTTCTACATTTTTGTACTCAGAAATAATTTGCTCGGCTAATGAAAAATGTGAATTTAAAGGTGGATTAAATGATCCTCCAAATACTACTATTACTTTATCATCTTTCATAAGCATCTCTCCTTTGTGTGATATTATCAAAAAGTTAATAAGTTATTGTTATTATTATATTGATACTATGTTGTTTTGTCAACCCTTTTTTTACTACTTCAAAAAATCGTTAGATTTTTTGGAGTAACAAGGTTAAGTTTCCTTAGTCTTGTGCGATTGCGAAGCAATCTGTACATTTGGCAAAGCCACTTTTCTTATTCTCTCTATAAGTAAAATAATTATACATACAAAAAGCGCACCTAAGATTTTCTAGCAAATGTAAATTTTAAGAAAATCTAAATTGCGCCATAATTCTCTAGTACAGAAATTACTCCTACAAGGAGTAATTTCCTACTATACACAAAAAAATAGTGAACTAAAAACATTTTTTTAATTCACTATCTCTTTATTATTTCTAAGTACTCTGCAACTATTTAAAAGCCCTTTTTATAAATTATTTACTATTTTATTACCGGGATTTTCAGGACCGTCCCCAAATCCCTTTACTAATACAGTACTTGTTGGGTATGCTAATTCTACTCCTTCTCTTTCTAAAATTTCTAATATGTTTTTATTTATATGTTCTTTGGCATTAAGATAACTGCCATAGTCTACCGAATTTGTAAAAACATATATCATTATAGATACGCCATCTCTTTCTATTTCGTCAAATTTTACATATGTATCGTCGTTTATTACACTTGGATGGTTTATTAGCATAAAATATATCTTGCTTGTTATTCTTTGTATTACTTCTACTGGTGTATCTAATGGTAATTTTAAGTCTAATTTATACTTTCTTTTTTCCATCTTGCTCCAGTTTATTACTGCTTCATTTGATAATACTCCATTTGGAATATTTACAAGTGAGTTGTCAAATGTTCTTATTCCTGTACTTCTAAAACTTATGTCTTCTACAATTCCTTCATAGTTTGGTGTCTGCACCCAATCTCCTATAACAAATGGTTTATCCATTAATATCATAAAACCACCAAATAAATTTTTTGCGGTATCTTGTGCTGCAAGTGTTAAAACAACACTTCCTACTCCTAAACCTGCAAGTATAGTATTTAGATTTATTCCTAGTAATGCCATAACAATAAAAGTTGCTATTATATAAATTCCACATCTAATTATTTTATAAATGAAATTTATTCTATTATCATCTGCATCTGTCATAAATTTTCTTTGCAATTTTTTCATTGTTTTTGAATCCATAGAAAAACAATCTGCTAAAGATTTTGCAAGTAAAATAACCGATGTTATTTTAAATAATAGTTCTATTATAGCCATTGCTTTACCTTGTATTTGTAGGACTTTCGTTGCAATAAATATACCTAAAGCTATAAAAAATATTTTTAAAGGCTTGTAAAAAGGCATCTTTTTTATTCTCTCTTTATCTGTCTTTTTCCTTTTAAAAATTCTTATTAAAAGATACGACATACTTGAACTAAATATATAAAAAAATATTATAACTGCAATAGCTATTAAAATATCTATTATTTGTTTTAAATCAATTGTTTTAAAATAATTAATTACATCTGTTAATTTATCCATAGGCTTTTCTCCCTTATTTATTACAATTCTTGTTTTGCTTTTTCAAATCTTTCCTTTATTCTATCTTTGCCCATTATATTCATTATTTCGTACATGTCTGGTGTATTTGTTCTTCCTGTTAATGCTATTCTTAAAACAGTGCTTACATCTCCAACATGTGCTTCGTATTTATCTGGATTTGCTTTAAATTCTTTAACTTCACTTGCATATCCTAATTTTCCAGATAAGTCTTTTATCTTGTCAAACCATTGTTGTTTGTCATCATTTTCATCAAAATAATTATTTATATATTCTTCTAATATTGTTTTTATTTTATCACTATTTGATATTTTTTGATATTCATAATTAATATTTTGATTGTTAAATTTTTCATCATACATATATGAAATTTCATTTTTTACATCTGACCATTTTGATATATCTTTACGTGGTTTCTTATTTCCTCTTTCTATTCCAAATACCTTTAATGCGTATTCTTTATTTCCTTTTAGCATATCTTCTAATTCTTTATCATATTTTTCTGCCCATTTTAAAGATTCATTATATACTTTTTCTGCTGTAAATCTTGATATAACTGTTTTTGATACATCTAATAATTTTACCATATCAAAAAGGGCTCCACTTACACTCATTTTATTTAGTTGTAATTCGAATTTTTCCATGTCTTCTGTTGGATTTGCTCTTCTCCAAGTTTCAAAATTTGAATTTGCAATATTTAATAAATATTCTTTTACAGCTTCTGCTGGAATTCCTTGTTCTGCATAATAACTAACTGCAGCTTCTGGATCTTTTCTTTTACTTAATTTTCTTTTATTACCATTATCATTTTTCATAATTGGGGAAATATGTACATATTTTGGTGCTTTAAACCCAATTTCTTGGAATAGTTGTAAGTGTAATGGAACTGAAGAAAGCCATTCGTCACTTCTTATTACATGTGTTGTACCCATTAAGTGGTCATCTACAATATGTGCAAAATGGTATGTTGGAAGACCATCTGCTTTAATTATTACTATATCTTGGTCATTTTCTGGAAAAGTTACATTTCCTTTTATAACATCATGATGTTTTATTTTTCTATCTTCTCTTCCTGGTGATTTAAATCTAATTATATATTTTTCTCCAGCTTTTATTTTCTCTGCCATTTCTTCTACTGTTAAATTTCTACATTTTGCCCAAACACCATAATAACCTGGTCTTACTTTTGCTGCTTCTTGTTTTTTTCTTATTTCGTCTACTTCTTCTTGTGAACAGAAACAAGGATATGCTTTTCCTAATTCTAGCATATGCTTAGCATATGACCTATATATTTCTCCTCTTAAAGATTGTTTATATGGACCATAATTACCTTTTCCTTCTGTTTCATTTACCATTCCTTCGTCTTCTTCTATTCCGAAGTCTTTTAAAGAACTAACAATATCTGTAATACCATTTTCTATTTCTCTTTTTTGGTCTGTATCTTCTATTCTTAGGAAAAATACACCTTCTGTTTGACTTGAAACTTTTCTTGCAACTAATGCTTGGTATAACCCCCCAATATGTACAAATCCTGTTGGGCTTGGTGCAAATCTACTTACTATTGCCCCTTCTTTTAAATTTCTTTTTGGATATTTTTCTTCATAATATTCTATTGGTTTTACATTTGGAAATATTAAGTCTGCTAAATCTTTATAGTCCATTTTTATCTCTCCTTTATTTTTATATTAAAACTTACTTATAGCTTATAGTCTAAAATCCTATATATTATACAATATTTTTACTTTTATATCAATACTTAAAGTTGGTTTAACTTTTATAATTATACACATAAAAACAAGCCAGCTGTTACTAACTTTGCTGGCTTGTTTCTATTTTAAAGAACATCTGACGGAAGATTTTTTTTCGGAAGTGGTGGATAATAACTTTCTATATGGTAAGATACCATATGAAAATTATGTTGGTGCTCGTCTTTGTCTTTAAAACGAATATTGGTACTGTCTTCTCTAATATCTTGTATACCTTCAAACTTCAAAATTTCTCCATCAAATATAATTGTTATGTCGTATCTTTTCATTTTGTTGTCCTCCTTTTGCCAAATTCTGGCATCATAATTTTATTTTGTTTACAACTTCTATTTTATCATATTTTTAGCCATTTTTCAAATTTAGCTATTTGGAATTCCACTTGTCTTTTGGAAGGTCCACCAATAACATCACGTTTGTTTACACAATTCATTAAATCTACAGCATTGTAAATATCTTCTTCAAAACAATCATTAAACTCTTTATATGTTTTTATGTCTAATTTTTCTAAAGTTGTATTATTTTGAATACAGTATTTTACAATGTTTCCAACAATTTTGTATGCATCACGAAAAGGTATTCCTTTTTCTACTAGATAGTCTGCACAGTCTGTGGCATTAATAAATCCTTTTTCAGCACCTGCTTTCATATTCTCTTTAAGTACTAACATGGTATCTATTAAAGGATTTATTGTAGAAAGACTTAAATTTACTGTATCTATTGCATCAAATATTAATTCTTTATCTTCTTGCATATCTTTATTATATGCAAGTGGTGTTCCCTTCATAACTGTTAACATCCCCATTAAATTCCCATATACTCTTCCTGTTTTTCCTCTAATTAATTCTGTAATATCTGGATTTTTTTTCTGTGGCATAATAGAAGAACCTGTAGAGAAACTATCATCTAATTCTATAAACTTAAATTCCCACGAACTCCATAGTATTATTTCTTCACTTATTCTTGATAAATGCATCATTATAATAGAAATATCTGACAATAATTCTATTATAAAGTCTCTATCTGAAACTCCATCTAAGCTATTGGCAGAAACTTTAGAAAATCCAAGTTCTTTTGCCTCAAATTCTCTATCTAGATTATAAGTTGTTCCAGCTAGTGCACAACTTCCGATTGGGCATATATCTGTTCTTGTATATGTTTCATTTAATCTTTCTATATCTCTTTTAAACATTTCAGCATATGCCATTAAATGATGTGCAAAAGTTATAGGTTGTGCCCTTTGCATATGTGTATACCCCGGCATAATTGTTTCTGTATTTTCTTTTGCTTTAAAAATTAAAGTAGTTATTAATTTCTTCAATTTTTTTATTATTTCTAAGTTTTGCTTTTTTAAATACATTCTAACGTCTAAGGCTACTTGATCATTTCTACTTCTTGCTGTATGTAATTTTTTTCCGCTATTTCCAATTCTTTTAGTTAATTCTGACTCTATAAACATATGTATATCTTCGGCATTTGGATCAAATTCTAAATTACTGCTTTCAATATCTTTTAAAATAGAGTTTAAACCAAATATTATCTTTTCTTCATCTTCTTTTTGAATTATATTTTGTTTTGCAAGCATTTTTGCATGTGCTATACTCCCTGATATGTCTTCTTTATAAAGTTTATAGTCAAATTTTATAGAAGAATTAAAGTCATTTGTTCTTTTATCTAAATTTTTAGAGAATCTTCCTTCCCACATAGGCATTTTAATCACCTCCGTTTAAAACTTTTGAAATCATTTTAGTTTGTAAACCATATAAATTTATAAAACCTTCTGCATCCTTTTGGTTATAATTACTATCTTCATCAAATGAAGCTGTTTCTATAGAATATAACGAATATTTACTTTCTAATCCATTTGGAATTATATTTCCTTTATATAATTTTAAACCTACTTTACCTGTTACTGTTTCTTGTGTTTTATCTATAAAACTATTTATAGCACTTTTAAGTGGTGTATACCATTTAGCATCATATAGTAATTCTCCTAATTTATTTCCCACTATTTGTTTAAAATGCATTGTATCTTTGTCTAAGCAAATTGATTCTAATAATGTATGTGCTCTATATATTATTGTTCCTCCCGGTGTTTCGTATACTCCTCTTGACTTCATTCCTACTAGCCTATTTTCTACCATATCTAATATTCCAATACCGTTTTCTCCACCGATTTTATTTAGTCTTTCTATTAAATCTACCAAGTTTAATTTTTCTCCATTTAATGCAACTGGTATCCCTTTTTCAAATTCTATTTCTATCACTGTTTCTTCATTTTTAGCTTTTTGAGGTGTAACACCCATTTCTAATATTTTGTCATAGTTTGGAACATTTGCTATGTCTTCTAAATCTAATCCTTCATGTGATAAATGCCATAAATTTTTGTCTTTAGAATAATTAGTTTCTCTATTTATTTTTAATGGAATTTTATGCTCTTCTGCATAACAAATTGCATCTTCTCTTCCTTTTATATCCCATATTCTCCATGGTGCTATAACAGGCATATCTGGTGCCATAGATTTTATTGCAAGTTCAAATCTAACTTGGTCATTCCCCTTTCCTGTACAACCATGACAAATTGCATCTGCATTTTCTTTTTTTGCTATTTCAACTAATTTTTTAGCAAGTAGAGGTCTAGTAAATGGTGTACCTAATAAATATTGACCTTCATACATTGCATTTGCTTTTATTGCTGGTGCAATATATTCGTTTACAAGTTCTTCTTTTAAATCTAAAATATATGCTTTAGATGCTCCTGTTTTTATTGCTTTTTCTTCTAATCCTTCTAATTCATCTTCTCCTTGACCAACATCTCCTGTAACTGCTATTACTTCGCAATCATTGTAGTTTTCCTTTAGCCAAGTAATAATTATAGATGTATCTAATCCTCCTGAATATGATAAAATTATTTTCTTAAAACTCATTTTACCTCCTCCTATCTTTTTTATTTAGTGATTTATATTTAAATTTTCTAATATTAAAAACAAAAATAGCGCCTCTTAAAGAGACGCTATAAACGTGGTACCACTCTAATTATCTATATAAATTTTTTCTTTAAATTCTATATAAATCACTTAACCTCTGTAACGCCGAGTCTGCGAGTTATGATACTAAGTTTTTACTTTTCCCATAACCACTCATAAGTTCTTTTCATTTTATACTACACTTGTTAGCTCTCACTCTACCTAACTCGCTGTCGCTTCATATAAAATTACTCTCTTAATCATCGATTTATTTTATTCGCGCTTTATATGTACAATTAATATTATAACAACAGTTTTAATTATTGTCAACTAGAATTTATGTAAACTTTTTCAATGCACACAAATATCTACTATTTTTAGCATTTAATTTTTTATTTTCATTCTATAACTTAAAATTCACTTTTTCAGCTTGTTTTTATATTTTACTTTAAAAAGCTTATATAAATTATAAAAAAATAAAATTATTTTAGTTTGTCGACAAGTTTCGACAGACTTTTTAATATAAATGTGCTACCATGCTCTACACTATATGGGGATGGGAGATGATTATTTTGAATATAGGTACTGTTACTATTAATGTATTAAAAGATACTAATGACAGAATTGCATTCGAGATTAATACAGATAATGACGATGTTTTACCTGTTTCATATGTTATTGAAGATACTTTAAAATTATATTAGCTAAACTAAAATCGGGATTCGGGATCCGGGAGCGATCCTTAAAATCCCGATTGTTTTTTATATACTTCCATAATAAATTTCAAAAAATTTTAGTGCTATATATCTCTTGAGTTTAATTTGTCATTACTATTTATACTTGATATGTCAATATTTTTAATCTATTATATTAACTTACACAGTACTTCTAAATTCTATACATTGAATAACAAATTATAATAATTTATTTAATAAACTGTCTTCCTCATTTTCTTCCAGCTTTTTCTATTTTTTATTGCATATTGTTTCTTTTTTTGATAAAATATGCCTAGTTATTCATCTTACATTATATGATATGAACTAGCAGTTGAACAGTTTAACTGCTAGAAAAACTACAGTTTTCAACTGTTAGTAGAATATTTTATAAAGGAGGGTGAAGCTATGAGCAATGTTAATGACATCACGAGTATAGCTTTAATAATCGCCGGAATTGTTGTTGTGGCAATTGTAGGCATAGGATTTTGCTTTGCAATATCTAAAGGCTACAATTCTAAAGCAACAGTAACAGATGGCAATAAAAAAATTGAAGTTCAGGCAACGAACTCCAATCTAGATGAATAACCGTTTTTGAGAGTAGCAATCCTCTCTATTTATTTATATCCTTTGTAACTAATTTATATTATAATCTATCTTTAGTGTCAATATTATACATAAAAATGTAATCTAAATGTAATACAATTAGTATTACTTCCTATATTGTTATATTAACATATTTTAACAAAAATGTAAAGTGTTTTGGTCTTCTGTAATTAATTAGTTCCTTATAAAGAAAAAATATTATATATTTTAATTCAAAATAATAAGACAAATCTTGTTGCAAATTAATCGGTGAGTCACAAATACAAAATATCAAGCTTTTAAAGGCTTGGTATTTTACATTTAAATATATTAAAAACAACCGAGATTTTAAGAACCATCTCAAAATCTCGGTTGCATTTTTCTACACTTCCATTATAATTGGTAAAATCATTGGATTTCTCTTTGTTTTTTGTGCAATGTAGTCTTTTAAATTATCTCTTAAATTAGATTTAATTGTAGACCAATCTGTAATATGTTTCTTTTCGCATTTTGTAATTTCATTTCTTATAACTGCTTTTACATTTTCCATTAAGTTCTCAGATTCTCTAACATACACAAATCCTCTAGATATAACATCTGGACCTGCAATTATTTCTCCTGTTGAAGAATCCATTGTCATTACAATTATAATTAATCCATCTTGAGATAAATGTTGTCTGTCGCGAAGTACTATATTTCCAACATCTCCAACACCTAGACCATCTACTAATACTCTTCCAGATTGTACAGATGTAGTAAACTTAGCTTCTTCTTCGTTCATTTCTAAAATTCTACCATTTGTAAGCATAAATATATTATCTTTTTCTACTCCCATTTCTTCTGCTGTTTCTGCATGTGCTTTTAATTGTCTGTATTCGCCATGTACTGGTAAGAAATACTTTGGTTTTACCAAAGATAACATTAATCTTTGCTCTTCTTGGCAAGCATGTCCAGAAACGTGTACATCTGCTAAAGAACTATACACAACTTCTGCACCTATTTGCATTAAGTCATCTATTACTTTAGAAACTAACTTTTCATTTCCTGGTATTGGATTTGCAGATATAATAATTAAATCATTTGGTGTAATTTGTACTTTTCTGTGGTCTCCTGAAGCCATTCTTGTAAGAGCTGACATTGGCTCTCCTTGGCTTCCTGTTGTTATAATTACAAGTTGGTCATCTGTATAATTCTTTATCATGTCTATGTCTATAAATACATTGTCTGGAACTTTAATATAATCTAATTCCCTTGCTGTATTTATCATATTTATCATACTTCTACCACAAACTGCAATTTTCCTGTTGTATCTTACAGCACAATTTACTATTTGTTGAACTCTGTGAACATTTGAAGCAAAAGTTGCAACAACTATTCTTTTTCTACAACCTTGGAATAGTCTTTCGAAAACGTCTCCTACAGTTTTTTCAGACATTGTGTAGCCTTTTCTTTCTGAGTTTGTACTATCTGACATAAGAGCTAAAACTCCTTCATTTCCAAGTTCTGCTAAACGACCAAAGTCCATTATTTCTCCATCTATTGGAGTATAGTCTATTTTAAAGTCTCCTGTATGAATTACTGTTCCTGCTGGTGATTTAATTGCTAATGCAACTGAATCTGGAATACTATGTGAACTTCTTATGAATTCTACATTAAATTTACCAGCTTTTACTGTTTCTCCTTGTTTTACTTCTACTAGCTTTGTTGTTTTTAATAATTTATGTTCTTCTAGTTTATTTCTTATAAGACCACAAGTTAGCCTTGTTGCATAAATTGGTACATTTATCTTTTTTAATAAATATGGTATTGCACCAATATGATCTTCGTGACCATGTGTAACAATTAAACCTCTTATTTTATCTTTGTTCTTCTCTAAATATGTTATATCTGGTATAACTAAATCTACACCAAGCATGTCGTCTTCTGGGAACGCTAAACCACAGTCTACTATAATAATATCATTTTCATATTCGAATACTGTTATATTTTTTCCAATTTCATGTAAACCACCTAATGGAATTATTTTTAGCTTACCAGATTTAAACTTAAAATCTTCTTGCTTTGATGCTGTTTTTCTTGGCTTTCTAGTTGTTTTACTTCTTGTTGTTTTTGTATTTTCTGTATTAGCTTGCTTTGAAGCTTCTGTTTTTGTTCTTGGTGAATAATTTTTTCTTCTTCTTTTTGTTTCTGTATTCATCTTTTTCTCATTTTCTACTTTTTTGTTTTCTTCCGTCATTATTTTATCTACTCCTTCTTTCTAATTTTAATTTAAACTTATCTATGATTAGAAGAAATTATTAACTTGTCCCTATTTTATTATTTAAGATATTCTCTTTTTCTTTTTATTAATTGATGTTTTATTACACAAAAAATTCATTTTATTACTTGCTATATAAATGAATATCGTTTCAATTACACTTGTATGCTATAATAAAATTATTTCTTATATTTATTTTCCGTCCTATTCTTCAATTTTTTTATAAATAAATTTCTCTTTATTTTAATATACACAAAATTTTAACATCATATACAATAATTGTAAAAACTCTCTTAATAATTTTATAACTATTTCTTTTTACTATATATTATATTTCCGGACATATATAGTTAATAGCTATCTTCTTACATATATAAAACTTAAATCTCTTTATTGTATCCTTATTTTGGATAACCACTGCTTTGTATTATACTATAATTCAACTACTTTTGTCAAATATATTATGTAAATTTATGTACACATAAAAATATCGGGATTAGTAGACAGTCCTTAAAATCCCGATACAAAAAGCACTTCTTGATTTTCTAAATCGAGTAGAGGATAACACTTAATGTGTTTTTCCCCTCTCACACCACCACTCAAGCGGTTCTCGCAAGTGGCGGTTCAATTTATATTAAATATGAACTTTTTCATATTGGTCTAGTAGAAATACTATACCTCTTTTTCTTAATCTTTCATTATTTATTGCAAACTGAACATATCTAGTTTTGCATATTTGATAATAACCTTTTCTTGTATTTACACAATTAAATGCTATTTCAAATGGAACTCCTAATTTTTGTAAGCTTTCACATTTCTTACTTACCTTTTTCCATTGTTTCCATATTATAACTCGTATTCTTACCCTTAGGTGTTCATCAATTTCAGTGATTTTATTTTTCATATTTGCTATTCTAAAGTAATTTACCCAACCTCTAACAACATAATTTATCTTCTTAATTCTATTATCTAAACTAATACTCCAACTTCTATCGGTTAACTGTTTTAGTTTTCTTACTAGTTTTTGATATGATTTTAGGTGTGGTTTTGGTTTCCATTGTCCTTTTGGACTTTTCCAAAAACTAAATCCTAAGTATTTCGTTTGTGTTGGTCTTGTTACCTTGCTCTTTTCTGCATTTACTTTTAATCCTAGTTTCTTTTCAATAAATTTTGTTATTGATGCTAAAACTCGGTTTGCTGCTTTTTCACTTTTAACAAGTATTATACAGTCATCAGCATATCTTACAAAGTTTAGTCCTCTTGCCTCGAGTTCTTTATCTAGTTCATTTAACATTATATTACTTAATAATGGACTTAGATTTCCTCCTTGTGGTGTTCCTACTGTTGTTGCTTTAACTATTCCTTTTTCCATTACTCCTTCACTTAGATATTTTCTAATTAATGACACTACATCTCCATCAGTTATTGTCTTTCCTATTATTGTTATTAATTTATCTTGATTTACTGTGTCGAAAAATTTTTCTAAGTCAATGTCTACTATCCATTCATTTCCATCATTCAAATATTCCAATGCCCTAATTACTGCTTATTCACAGCTTCTATTAGGTCTAAATCCAAAACTGTTATCATTAAATTGCTTTTCAAAAATTGGGCTTATTACTTGAAATATTTCTTGTTGTATTATTCTATCTGTCATTGTTGGTATGCCTAGATTTCTCATTTTACCATTTTCTTTTGGTATTTGAACCCTTTTCACAGGTTGCGGTTTATATTTTCTTTTTCTTATTTTGTTTATTATTCTGTCTTTATTTTCTTTTAAGTAATCAAATTCTTCTTCTACTGTTATTCCATCAACTCCTGCTACTCCTTTGTTTGCTATAACTTTCTTGTATGCCTTGTTTAAATTTTTTTGATTAAGAATTTCTTCTAAAAGTTCCATATCTGTTTCCTCTTTTCCTTTCCGTAGATAGATAAAATATTGATTTTGAGTAACCCTCTGAGATACGCTCATACTCTCCTCATTAACACATTCTAACTATTATCTATCACTAAATTTTCAGCAGTGAAAACACTACAAATTGTTCAGTCCTTCGAAAAAAAATTTTTCTACTATGACCTCTGCTGACTTCTTGTGACAAACCTTTTTCGACCATATTTCATTCTATGTACTCCTCGTCGTTTCCTAACTACTCTATGTTCACAAGACCTCACAGGGTAAATCGTTTAACTTTCCTCATTTACTCGCTTGATTTACTATACAAGGTTACGTATATCTTTTGGGCTTTGACTTGTAACGTAGCCTTACCCTCTTGCATAGCCTTAATATCAAGTTTTTGTACATCGAGCCATGATTTTGATACACACTTCCTCCACTTCCACCTCGCGATGGATAGCTTGTGTTTCTCTAATTGGTTGGCGATATATACCTCCAATACGGACTTTCACCGATTAGCTAAACGATATGCCTGTCGCACATTAAAAAGCGAGTCGTTAGACTCGCCATCTTAATTTTAAAACATTTCGCTTATTCAGAAAACCCGTTTGTTCACTTCCATAGTCGGTATTTGGATCCAGCATAGAGCATACCTTTATAAGTTCTATACACTTTTCTCTTCCACAAGGCTTTATTTCGCCTTTCGGAGTAAAGACCTCCTCATATGTTTCTACTAATGCAATAGTTAAGATTTCCTTTCTTAAAGCTTTTACCTCGTCTACACGAATTCCACCGGTTTTCGCATTTCCAAAGTTAATTCCCTTCCTTAGTTTAAAGCAGACTTCTATAAGTTCTTTCCGTTTTTCTTTACTAGAATATACGTCTACCTTTCCCTCCTCCTTGAAGATTTCCTCGTACAGGTTCAAAAACATTGTTTCCATAGTTCTTTGCATAGTTATGACCTCCTTTACTATGAAAAAAATTCTTCTACAAGTAGTCTAAAAATATTATCACAATTATTTTTTATAGTCAATTATTTAAAATTTCTTGTAAATTTTTTTCATGTTTGATATATTTTAAAAAATAAATACATTAATTCTTTATGCAATTTCTAATTAATGTATTTCACTTCTATTTTGAGATTGCAAATATTTTTTAGGAGATGTATTATGAAAGTTGTAGAACCTTGGATAAAAGTTGAAAAAATTGATGGAAAAAAAATAATGAAAAGATTAGAAAGGGCTTGTAGAACTTGTTATCGTTCAGAAGGAAGTATTACAGAAGACAGTTATAAAAAGTTATTAACTAATTGTATAACAAGAGGTCATGAATCTGTGTTAGAGCACGAAAAAGTTACAGTTAGAATTTTTAATGATATTGGCTCTTATAAAGATTTAACTAGACACAGATTTGCAAGTTTTTCTATAGAATCTACTAGATATTGTAGCTATAATAAAGACAAATATGGTAATGAAATATCTTTTATAAATCCTGTTTATATAGAAAATGAAGAAATGTATAATATTTGGAAAGATGCAATGCAAAACATAGAAAAAAATTACATAAAAATGAAAGAATTAGGAGCTTCTACAGATATGGTAAGAGAACTTTTACCACATTCTACAGCTGCAGAATATACAATGACTGCAAATATTCGTGAATGGAAACATATATTAGAATTAAGAACAACAAGTCATGTTCACCCAGCTATTAGACAAGTATTAATTCCACTTTTATTATATTTTAAAGAAGAAATGCCAGAAATATTTAATGATGTAAAATATGATACAGGATTTAATAAAAATTATTATGCTAAATTATCTATTGAAGATGAAGTTTAAATTATTCTTAATAATTTAGCATTTAAAGCTTAGATTAAACTTGTTTATATTAAAATTTAATATGGGGATAGAGTTTTTTAAAAGTACACTATAAGTATGCTTTGGAGAAGCTCTATTTTTTGTTGCATAAGAGAATAAAATAGGGATTTTAAGGAATGTCCCCAAAATCCCTATTTTTATTTACATTATTACTTCGATATTATAAATTTCACCATCATCTATTAGTTTAATTTTCTTTTCAAAAACTTCATTTCCATTACAATATACCTTAGTAACACCTGTATTCTTCCCTTCTGGATTCTTTACATTAATATGGTAAATTGTATTTTTATATTTATAATTTATTTTATATTCCTTCCAATCCTTAGAAATACATGGATTTACACTTAAATAATTATTGTTTATTTTTAATCCTAAAATATATTCAATTCCTGCTGTATAGAGCCATCCACTAGAACCTGTATACCATGTCCATCCACCTCTTCCTGCTAAATTTTTACTACTATACACATCTGCCGAAACTACATATGGTTCTACTTTGTATTTGTTTGTACTTTCTTTTGTTCTAGTATGCTCTATAGGATTTATAATTTTAAACATTTCAGAAGCTTTATCACCAAAGCCTAATAAAGCTTCTGCAATTATTGCCCAAACTGCACCATGTGTATATTGTCCACCATTTTCTCTAACGCCTGGCAAGTATGATTTTATATATCCTGGCTCTAGATTTCCATTTTCAAAAGGTGGATCTAATAGTTTTATTAATCCATTTTCTTTATCTATTAAATGTGTTTCTAAACTATTCATACTTATAAATTTTTTATCATTATCTGCCGCGCCAGAAATAACTCCCCAACTTTGTGATATACCATCTATTCTACATTCTTCATTTTCCATACTTCCAATATGAGTTCCATCATCCATAAAAGCACGTTTAAACCAATTTCCATCCCATGCATTTTTATTTATATTTCGCTTTAAAGATTCTAAAATCTCTATATATTCTTCGTCTACATCTATTTTTATCTCATTTACCCATTTATTTAAAATATCATATAAGAAAAATGCAAGCCATACACTTTCGCCTTCTCCTTTAGGTCCTATATTAGAAAATCCATCATTCCAATCTCCAGAACCAATCTTAGGAAGTCCATTTACACCAAACTTACATGCTCTTTCTATTGCTTTTTTACAATGCTCATATATAGTTCCTTTTGTTTTAGAAGTATTATATAAACTATATCTCTCTAACTCGTCTTCTTTTAAAATTTCTCCTTCTATATAATTAGTTTCTATATTTAAAATATCTTTATCTCCCGTAATTCTTATATATTCTAGCACTGCATAAGGAAGCCACAATAAATCATCTGAAAACTTCGTTCTTATTCCCATTTGGCTTATGTCATGCCACCAGTGCTCTACATCCCCTTCTATAAATTGATGTTGACTATTTTTTATAATTTGATTTTTTAGTATATTTATATCTATATATTTTAAATTAAGTGCATCTTGAAGTTGATCTCTAAATCCAATTGCTCCCCCAGATTGGTAATATCCGAGTTTTGCCTAGTAATCTTGAAGCCATTGTTTGGTAAACAAGCCAACCGTTTAATAATATATTCATAGATTCTATTGGTGTTTCTACCTGAATAGTATTTACTATATCTTTCCAATATTCTTTTGTATCCTCTAAAATCTTTTTGCAATTTTCTGTACTTCTATATTTTTCTACTAAGTTATTAATGTTATTATCTTCATCTTGTCCAAGTATTAATGATATATTTTTAGATTCATATGGCTTTAATTCTATATTCATTTTTACTGCAATACAACTATTCTCACCTATCCCACTACTATTATCTAAATTATTTGTAAATAATGCTACTGGCTTTTTTATTGTACTATTTCCTATAAATGACTTCTTACTACCAGTATACGAATTAATCTCCAAACTACTAGAAACAAATGTGGTTTCGTTTGTAAATTCATTCATTTTATTTATAGCATATATAATGTTTTTATTCAGTTTAACTTCTATTTTTCCATTTGTTTGCAGTTCATCTTCCCCTAAAACCGGCTTTAAATAGTAAAATATACTTATTTTCTTTTGCTTATCTGTTGTATTTTTTACATTTATTAAATTAATTTTTACCTTATCATCTTTTGGAACAAATACTTCATCTGTTTGAACAATTCCATCTGCTGTATGATTATATTTTGCATATCCAAACCCATATGTTACATAGTAGTCATTATTATCTTCTACAGCTCTATTTCCTATTGTCCAAAATCTTTTATTCTCATTGTTAATAAAATATATAATTTCTGACGGTATATCTTTACTAGCATAATTTGTAAATGCTGTTATCCTATTTAATCTGCTATTCTTACTCCATGTATATCCACCTGCCCCATCTGTAACTAATGTTCCAAAATTTTTATTAGCAAGTACATTACTCCAAACTGTTGGAAGCAAAATATCTTTATTAGTCTTTATATAATATTCCTTTCCATTTTTTGCAAAAGCTCCATATTCATTATAATATTTTAAATTTTTACTAGAATCTATTTTCTCCAAATTAGGAGTTCTTATTTTCTCGTTTTGCTTAATTTCTACCTCTTCTAATGGATTTATTATTTCTTTTCTTTGCTTATTATACAATTTCTTTATTTTATTTAATTGATAATTTATATTTCCTAAATTAGCATCTATTATTAGATTAGAAACAAACAAAAATAAATTATTCTCTTCTTGTGTAAGATTACTAGCAGCCATTACAAATATTCCACATCTTACATTTTTCATATATTCTAAATGTGCATTTAATATTGCAGAATTTATATATTCCACTAAATACTCTTCTTCACTTAAAATAATAAACTCTATTGGAATATTTTTTATTCTTAAAATTTCGTACAGTTTTAAAAGTTCATTTAATAAATACATATCATTTATATTTTTTAGTTTTAACATTAAGATTGGAAAATCTCCAGAAACTCCAAACTTCCACAAATCACTCTTTTTAAAATTTGCATCTTTAACTTTATTTTTGTAATACCAACTAACATAACTAGGATTTATTAATAAAGATATTAATTTTTGGTATTCCGCAAGTTCATTGCCCTTTATTTGCAAGTATCTTGCCTCTTCTATAGCCTTTGCTTTAGAAATTTCGAAAATATTACGTACAGCCTCTTGATTTTTTATTTTTTCTATATTCATAACTAATTCTTCTTTTTCCTTTGCTACAGATATTATAAAATATAATTCTGCACTTTTATGTGCTGGAATCTTTAATATTCTTTTTATAGCTACGATTGGTTCTGTAACAAGTCCTATTGAATTTGAAAATCTCTTTCCTTCTTTTATTGTTTTAGGAAAGTTCATATCATTAAAATTATTAAACTTTTGTGCGTCTATTTCGTATTCTAATTCTCCCATCGTCTCATTTTCTGTATAAAAATTAACCCCTAAAAATATTCCTTCACTATGTTCATCTCTTTTACGTCTTTCTATTATTAAAGTTTGATTTTCTTTGTTAAAATCATATCTTAAAAATAAATTATTAAATGCTTTGTGAGCTATATCTGCATTAATATCAGATATAATTGGTTCAAAACATCCTGTAACTTCTATTATTTCATCTTCATTCCCAATATTATTAAACTCTATCTTTCTTATTTCTGTAGGTTCGTTTTGGCTAACAGTAACATCTATTTTTGTTTCTATATTCCCATCTGTTCTTTCTATGGTATTGCTATCTGGCTTAAATATAGCCTTATATTTACTTGGTTTTACAATATCTTTATAATAATTTGAAGTCCAAATTTTGTTTGTATTTATATTTCTTATAAAAAAATTAATTCCTTGTAAGTTTTCATCTGTACTTTTATATCTATTTATATAAATATTATTTACTTTGCTGTATCCATTTCCTTTTGCATCCATTAAAATACTATATTCTTGGTTAGAAATCACATTACATCTTTCTTGTTTTTCCACATTGTCTAGTTCTACTCTATAATATGATTCATAGTCTTTATATTTAAGTTTTTCTGGAACTTCTTTTTTCTCTTTAGTAATAATAATATCTTCTGGCATTCTTTCTTGTAATAAAATTTCTGTCCCTTCTATTTCTGGATTTTTCGAAAATCTTTTCTGAACAATATTCTTATGAAAAAAATTATTTATAGAAATTAAAATTAATGCTTGGTGGTGAGCCATAAACGTTTGTACTATTTCATTTTTTTCGTTTTTCTTTAGCCTACTCTTCGTATAATCTATTGCTTCATATAATCCATATTTTCCGAAAGCGCCTTCTTTTTCTAGTCTTTCTATATTTTCTAGAACCTCTCTTGGGTAATCGCATATTGCAAGAACAGTTCCATAAGACGAAATAACCATTTCATCTCCTAAACCTCTTTTAAGACCAAGCCATGGTATTCCAAAAGCTTTATATTGATAATTAGATTTTAAATCTTTTAAATTAAATGCGGACTCAGAAATTCCCCATGGTATGTTTAGCTTTTCACTATATTTTATCTGGCTCATAATCATAAATTTACAAGATTCATCTAATAAACTACCATGGTAACTTTTCATATTTATATTTGGCATTAAATATTCGAATGCCGTTCCAGACCAAGAAATTAATCCTTTATACCCGTCCATAGCAGTTAATGTTCTATTTAAGCAAGCCCAGTGTTTTACCGGTACATCTTTTTTTGCAATAGCTATAAAACTAGCTTGTCTTGCTTCTGAAGCTAATAAATCATAATAAGAATCTGTAAGTTTATTGGTAGACACATCAAAACCTATAGAAAATAACCTAGACGAATTATCATATAATAAAGAAAAATTAGTATTTGTAATTATTCTATCTACTAATAAAATATAATCTTCCACGTTTTCATATAATCTAATATGCTCTTTTAAAAATTGTTTTACAACATAAAGGTATCCTACAAAATTACCACTATCAACAGTAGAAACATATCGTGGTTCTAGTGGTGCTAAAGTTTTTATATTGTACCAATTATATAAGTGTCCATTCCACTTTTCTAATTTTTCTACTGTGTCTAACATCTTTTGTAATAAACTAACACTAGAATATATATTTTCGAACCCCATGTCATATGCAGAAATTACCGATACCATTGCAAGTCCAATATTTGTGGAAGACGTTCTCTCTACAATTTTTTCTTTTCTATTTTCTTGATAGTTATCTGGTGGTAAATAGTTGTTCTCTTCCACTAAATAATCTTTAAAAAATTCCCATGTTTTGTGTGCAATATTCACAATATATTTTTGATGCTTTTTGTCTATCTTTTTTAATGGATCTTTTTCTGGAATTGGCTTACTTATTTTAAAGCTTATAATTGGGCTTATAAGCCACAGTAATCCTATAACAATCGCTATATAATTCATAGTAAAAGCATTTATTAAAACAGCTAACACCAAATTTATAAACATATAACCTACATACGAATCTAAGTCATTATCTTTGCTTAGCTCTGCCTCTTCTGCAGTTGTCCATTCTAGCAATTTCTTTTTACTTACATATTTTCTGTATAGTGCCTGTATAATAGCTTTGGTTTCTACATATGTTTTAGTTGGGAAAAAGCCTATATCTAGTATAAATTTTATAATTATACCCTTCCACCCATTTACTGTTTTAACAAATGACTTTTTAAATTTTTCACCATCTTTTCTATAAATTATTTTATTTATTCCTTCTAAAATTAAATTTATTGTAATAGCCATAATAGAAATTAAAATAATTCCAAATTTATTTGTATAAATTCCTACTAATAATAAAATTAATATAAAAAGTCCTAATATACTTCTTCTTAAATTGTCTAATATTTTATATTTAGATAATTTATTAATTGGATTTTTTATAGTTTCCTCTTTACTATTTTTTATATATTTAAATATCCAATTACATATTTGCCAATCTCCTCTAACCCATCTGCCTAGCCTTGTCATAAAAGCTATAAATTTACTTGGATATCCATCCATAAGTAAAATGTCTGTAGCAAGCCCTGCCCTTAAATAAGAACCTTCTAATAAATCATGACTTAATACAGTATACTCTGGAATCGCATCTTTTAATACTCTATAAAAAGTATTTAGCTCATATATTCCCTTTCCTGTAAATATACCTTCATTAAAATTATCCTGGTAAAAATCCGAAATTGCATTTGTATATATATCTGTTCCTGGTGAACCTGCAAATATTTTGCTAAACCAAGACTTTTCTGCTTCATCTAAGTTTATTCCTACTTTAGGCTGTATTATTCCATGCCCTTCTACTACTATTCCGTCCTTTAACACTGGCTTATTTAGTATATGTTCCATTGTTCCTATAAGCTCGAATGCAGAATTTAAAATAAGATTTGTATCCGAATCCAGTGTAATAATATATTTTATATTTGGTATTTCTTTCATATTATTTATTGTATTTAAAGCAAAATCTTCTTCACTTCTGTTTATTAGGAAAGAATTAAATTGCATAAGAAGTCCCCTTTTCCTTTCCCAACCCAAATATTCATTTTCACCCTCATTCCATTTTCTTTTTCTATATAAAAAGTTAAAAATTTCTTTATTATATTTCTTATTAAGTTCATTTACCAATTTTATTCCCGTAATCGCAATTTCTTTATCTTGGGTTCTTCTTTCTATTTTAGATGGCTTACAATCGCCAAGCAAAGTAAAATATAAATTATCGCTTTTGTTTGCTAAAAAATATACCTCTAATTTTCTAAACATTTCTTCTACTTTTTCTTTAGAATCTACAATTGTTGGTATTACAACCATTGTTGCTTGCTCTTTTGCAATAGTATTTTGCATATCTATTTTAGGTAATAACTTTGGTTTTACAATTTTGCTAAAAATGTATTGTGTAAATTGATTTATAATTTCGTGAATTGGTAAAATCCCTAATACACTTAAAATATAATTATTATATAATTTTCCTATTAATATAGATATTAGTAATGTAGCCCCCCATGTAAATGCAATTAGCAAATTTAATTTTGTTTCGTTTTTCATATTAATTGGTTTATATTTTATCTCTTTATATAGATCAAATTTTCCTTCATCTATTAAATAATATCCTATATGACTTTTCTTGCCTTGTTTACCTGTTGATAGTTCTACAATTTTTCTTGCAATATACACCTCTGATATTTTCGTTTTCTTCGCAAGTTCTTTTATCTTTCCCCTATAGTATGCTTTTGTTTTATAGTCCATTTTATTGTATACTTCTGCTGGGTCCATTTTTAATATTTCTTCTACTCCATTTATCCTTTCGAAAATCTCTTGAAAGTCGATTCTTGATATATTTTTTAAAGTTGTGATGCAATTTCCCATTAAAACTTTTTTTATAGCAATTCCAAAGTGTTCTTTTTTTATAACATCATTAATATTAGTTCCCATTTTTTCTACTGCATCTTCTAGTGCTTCTGTATATTCATAATTGTCTTTATCTGTTTTCTTTAGTTTGTAGGACATATATTCTATAAAAGGATATTTCATCTCACCATAACCAAATTTGTAACTTTTGTATTGTTTTTTATTAAATTTTTGTACATCTTTATTTTTCTGTTCTACTAATCTTTCTATTATATTTTCTACTCTATATTTTTGCATTTGACTTGCATATATTTTTTCACAAATATCTTTTATATTTTCTATAATTACAATTTTTATAAATAATTCTATATTCCATATTTCGTCCATATTTAAAGTTTTTCTTCTCTGGTAAGATGTAAGCATAAACTCTAAATTTTCCTTATTTATGTTGCTGTCTGTATACGTACACATTTCTTTTGCAAGTATATATATTCTTGCATATCCCGCATATTGACCATTATCCAGTCCCAAAAACTTTTTATATTTTGTAAGAGTTAGCTCATCCTTTATTTGTTTTACTCTTTCTTCTATAATATAATAATTATCTAATAGCCATTCTCCTGCTGGATGTATATCTATTCCAAGTTTTATATGTTCATTTAGCAAATTATATACCATAGTTATATATTCAAAATCTTTTTCTAAAGATGGTATTGGATATGTTTTTTCTTCCGATTCTGGTTTCAAATTATGGTCACATGCTAATTTCTCCATATACTTTTCTAATTGCTTTTTATCTAATAAAACACCAAACATGTTATTCTCACTCCTAAAATAGCTTTAGGCTTATTTTTTCCACGTTTGGTAATTTTATACGTTAAATTAACGAACTTTAATAGAGGACTATATTGCATTTTGTATACTAGTTATTCGTAAAAATAATTTATTATCCCGTTATATATTCCCCATGCCAATTTATCTTGGTAATCATCTTCTTGTAATTTTCTTTCTTCTTCTTCGTTAGAAAGGAAACCACATTCTACTATTGTAAGTGGTATTTCCACATTTTTTACTATGTATACATTATCTAATTTCATTGGTACTCTATTATTTTCTTTTTCAATTGTTTTATTTAAATTTTCTTGTATTAATGTTGCCAATTTTTCTCCTTGTTCACTTCCGCTTTTAAAAAATGTTTGCCAACCAGAATATTGGCTTTGTGGTATTTTGTTTAAATGAATAGATACAAAAATATCTGCTGATGATGAATTTCCTATTTTTACTCTGTTTTTTATATCTGATACTTTTTGATTTTTTAATTTTGTTTTATCTGCATCATAAATTCCATTTTCATCTGACCTTGTTAGTATTACTGTTGCACCACTTTGTTCCAATAAATTTTGTAATTTTAGTGCTATTTTCAAATTAATTTCTGCTTCTGATATTCCATTTGTACTAACTGCTCCGCCATCTGGATTACCATGTCCTGCATCTAACACTATTACTTTATTACTAACCGGCAAAGCTACTGTTTCTATACTTTCTTCTTTTAAATTCATTTGAAATATTCCAATTGAAACAACTGCTATTAATAAACTTGCAAGTAATACTATTCTTTTTTTACTTAAAAAAAACATATTCCACCTCACACAAAAAACTCATATAGTTTTTATATAACTATATGAGTTTTTTTATATTTTATGTATTTATTTTTCTGAATCTAATTTGATATGTACATCTTTTAATTGTTCATTAGATACTACAGATGGTGCTCTCATTAATAAATCTCTTGCTTTTTTATTTTTAGGGAAAGCTATTACTTCTCTTATATTTTGCGAATCTGCTATAAGCATAACCATTCTATCTATTCCTGGTGCAGCTCCTGCGTGTGGTGGAGTACCATATTGGAATGCATTATATAAAGCTCCAAACCTTTCTTTTACATCATCTTCTGTATAACCCGCTATTTCGAATGCTTTTACCATAATTTCTGGATCGTGATTTCTAACAGCTCCAGAAGCCATTTCATAACCATTACATACTAAGTCATATTGATATGCATATATGTCTAATGGGTCTTTTGTATTTAATGCTTCTAGTCCTCCCTGAGGCATAGAAAATGGATTATGACTAAAATCTATTGTTCCTTCATCTGATAGCTCGTACATTGGGAAATCTACAATAAAGCAGAAACGATATACATCTTTTTCTAATAAATCTAATCTTTTTCCAAGTTCTATTCTAACTAAACCTGCTATTTTTTGTGCTTTTGCAAATTCATCTGCTATAAAGAACATTGCACAATTATTTTTTGCATCATAATTTTCTTGTAATTGTTTCTTTATTTCTGGTGTTATGAATTTAGAAATTCCACCTGTAACTTCACCATTTTCATCTATTTTTGCCCACGCTAAACCTTTTGCACCAACATCATTTGACATTGCAAATTCTCCCATTTTGTCGAAGAATTTTCTACCTTGGTTATTACCATCTGGCACTACTATAACTTTTACAGTTTTTCCTTTAAATGCATTAAATTCTGAGTCTTTAAAACATTCTGTAACATCTTGTATTACTAAAGGATTTCTTAAGTCTGGCTTATCTATACCATATTTCTCCATAGCTTCTTTATATGGAATACGTATAAATGGACCTTTGTCTACTTTCCAATTTGTAAATTTTTCGAAAGTAGATGGTACAACTTCTTCTATTACTTTAAAAACATCTTCTTGTGTTGCAAAGCTCATTTCGAAATCTAATTGGTAAAACTCACCCGGTGCTCTATCTGCTCTAGGATCTTCATCTCTAAAACATGGTGCTATTTGATAATATTTATTAAAACCAGATACCATTAATAATTGTTTAAATTGTTGTGGTGCTTGTGGAAGCGCATAAAATTCACCTGGATTTAATCTGCTTGGTACTAGATAATCTCTTGCACCTTCTGGTGAAGAATTTGCTAAAATTGGAGTTTGAATTTCTGTAAAGTCTAACTCGTCCATCTTATCTCTTATTGCTTTTAATATTTTAGAACGGAGTAAAATATTATTGTGTAATTTTTCGCTTCTTAAGTCTAAAAATCTATATTCTAATCTTAAATCTTCTCTTACTTCTTGGTTTGTATTTACTTCGAATGGTAATACATTTTTGCATTTTCCTAATATTTCGATTTCTACTGCCTTTACTTCGATTTCTCCTGTTGGCATATTAGGATTTTTGCTTGTTCTTTCCACAACATTTCCCTCTACACGCAAACAGCTTTCTGTAGTTAAATTATTTATTTTATCTTCTAATTTATTATCTATTAAAATTTGTGTTATTCCAAATTCATCTCTTAAATCTATAAATACCATTCCACCTAGGTTTCTTATTTTTTGAACCCAGCCTGATAATCTTACTTCTTCATTTACATTGTTTATATTTAGTTCCCCACATGTATGTGTTCTGTAAATATTTTTTACTACTTCCATATTATCCTCTTCCTTTTATTAATAGTCTTTGTCTATTATACTCTAATTTTTGCTAAATAACAATATTTACACATAAGAATCTTCTAATGCTAAATTTATTTTCTTCTAAATAATATGTTAAATAAAACAAGAAGACTATATTGTATGTGCACCCTGTTTAAGTTAAATATATTATTATACTTAACTTAAACAAGTACACTTCATTCTTACAGTCTCCCTTTTTCTTTTTCTATTTCCTTCTGAATCATCTTTTTACTATCTTTAAGAATAGAAATATGATTTGCCGAAAATATCTTTTTTGGCTCCTTAAAACTCAATTGTGAATTTAAAGATACAATTCCATCTCCATAAAGCTTAAACCGTTTGTCAAACCACTTTAATATGAAATCTAAAATATTTTTGCATTTTTTTCCATTTAAAGAACTTGCAATTACAGCTATATCAAAGTTTTTTAGTAACTCTTCATCTAAGTTTTCCTTCATATAATTTGAACCTATTTGTATATCCCAATCTACCGGATAATTACCATATACAATTTTTATTAATATGAAATCTTCTATTTTATAAATTAGCTTTTTCCATTTAACCATATCTTTGTATATTCGCTTTCTTAATAGGCTAGGAGTAGCTGCTTCTGTTCCTTCTATTGGAGCATTTACAACAAAGATTTTGTACTTAGAGTAATTTGTTAAATTGTTTGCAACAGAAGTTATTACCATGTTTCCACATTTTGACTTCATTACTAAGAAAATTTTTCCATACATATTTTCCATAGTTTTTAGCCATCTTGCTAATTGTTCTCCTGCTGGTTTTAACCCTTCATTTTCTTTCTGAAAATAAAAAGTATATACATCACAGCCTTCATAAAGTGGCTCTTGCATTTTCATTGGTCTGAAGTCTATAATATCTCCATTTCCAATTACTACTGCTACTTTCTTGTTTTTACTTTCTTGCACTTTATATACAAGAGTTTGAGATGTTTCATACATTAATTCCCGCATAAATATCCTCCTACTTTTTTATAATGTTGTTTATTATACTCTATATATAGCGTTCAAGTCAATTTAGACACTATTTTTTTATAGATTGAATTTTATGTACTATTGAATTAAATATTAAAGTTGCACAAAAGTTAGATTCATAAAATTAGTAAATATTATAACTTTCTCTTGACGAACTATTTATAATTTGATAGAATATATATGCTTTAATAAAATTGTTTTTGCAGGTATAGTTTAGTGGTAAAATAAAACCTTGCCAAGGTTTAGTTGTGGGTTCGATTCCCACTACCTGCTCCACAATCTTAATATTAAAATTGGCGCTATAGCCAAGTGGTAAGGCACGAGTCTGCAAAACTCTGATCCCCGGTTCAAATCCGGGTGGCGCCTCCAATGAAAAAACGAGAAAACCTTAACATATAAATGGTTCTCTCGTTTTTTGTATCTTTAAAGGAAAACAAAATATAGCTTTTTCATTATCTTCTTTTGCAGTCATCAATTATTTTATCAAAATCTGAAATGTATTTTTTATCTTGTTCAATTCTAAATTTTTCATATTCTTTTTCTGCAAATTCTTTTGCCTGTTCAGCTAATATAGTTCCTTTATTATCTAAAACTTCATATCTATTTGTTTTTAGCATAGTATTTAATTCCTCTACCCAATCTTTCATTTTCATAGGTATTTGTCTCTTGGCTCTGTTTTCTGCTATATCTAAATACATATTAACAATGTCCTGCAAAAATTCTAGTTCTTTATTTGTTAAGTAATTTTTTGCAATACTAACATCACTTTTTAATATTCTTCCATTCGGAGAATGCTTCCAAGAAGTCAACCCCATATGTTCTTTTTTACAATCTGCTCTATGATAAACTATTTCAGCTGCTGTTTCATTTGTAATTGCATAGTGGAATTTGTTTTGAATAGTTGCATAAAAGTCATTTGCAATTTCAGAATTTTTATTATAATCAATACTACATTCTGCAAAAATATCTGTTACTTTTTGATAGAATCTTCTTTCACTCGTCCTAATTTCTTTTATGATTTCTAATAATTCATCAAAGTAGTCTTTACCAAATCTATTCGGATTTTTTAATTTTTCTTTGTTTATACTATATCCTTTTATAATATATGATTTTAAAACTTCTGTCGCCCACTGTCTAAATTTTGTTGCTTTTTTTGAATTTGTTCTATATCCGAACAGCTATTATCATATCTAGATTATAATAATCAATATTTCTATTAACCTTACGATTACCTTCAATTTGAACTGTTGGGAAATTCCCAACAGTTGAATCTTTAGATAATTCCTGTTCATTAAATATATTCTTTATATGTTCACTTATTGTAGATTTATCTTTTTCAAATAGTTCAGCTATTTTATTAAGAGGTAACCAAAGAGTCTCGTTATATAAAAAAGCTTCTATTTCAATTTTATTGTTTTCATCTTCATATATAATTAAATCCCCCTTTGCTAACTCTTGCATATAATTCACCTCCATTTTATTGTTCCATTTTTCTATTGTGTTTTTTCTCATTTTAGATATATATTCTTTTTTTCTCCACTCTTATTATTACATTATTTAACAAAAATCCAATATCAACATCTAATTTACTCTTTAAACTTTTAATGTTCTTTTTAATTTCAAATATATTCTTTCTTACTATTTTATTCCTCATCAAATTTATCACAATTTCATAATAGTCATTTTATCATATAAAATAATGTTTTTCAATGCTTATTGTAAACAAATGTTCTTTTTCTTCTTTTATTTAAATACTTTTTTACTCTTAAAGCTCTTAGAGCATTTATAATTGCAATAATAGAAACACCTACATCTGCAAAAACTGCTTCCCACATAGTAGCTACTCCTAAAGCACTTAGAACTAACACTAACACCTTTACAAATATAGCAAATATTATATTTTCTTTAACTATTCTCATAGTTCTTTTAGATAGTTTAATAGCATTTACTAGTTTAGAAGGTTCATCTGTCATAATAACAACATCCGCTGCTTCTATTGCAGCATCTGAGCCTAGTCCCCCCATTGCAACTCCTATATCTGAAATAGCTAAAACTGGCGCATCATTTATTCCATCTCCTACAAATATAAGTTTTCCTTTTTGTGCTCTAGAAGTTAGCAATTCTTCTACTTTTTTAACTTTACCATCTGGCAATAAATCTGTATATACTTTGTCTATACCTAATTCTTTTGCAACTTCTTCACCAACCTTCTTCCTATCACCTGTTAGCATTACAGTTTGTTTTATATTATTTTTCTTTAGCAATTTTATAGTATCTTTTGAATCATCTTTTATTTTATCTGCTATTACTATATACCCTGCATATTTTTTATCTATAGTCACATATAAAATAGTTCCTATACTATCACATTTTGAAAAACTAATTTTGTTTTCATTCATCAATTTTTCATTTCCAACTAATATTTCTTTATCTTCTATTTTAGCCATAATTCCAAACCCAGGAATTTCATTTGTATTTATTATTTTTTCTTCATCAATTTCTCTTCCATATGCATTTTTTATAGAAATTGCAATCGGGTGATTTGAGTAATGCTCACTATACGCAGTAACTTCTAATAGCTCTTCTTTACTTATACCTTCTGGGGCAACTTTTTGTACCTCAAACACTCCTTTTGTTAATGTACCTGTTTTATCAAATACAACTATTTCTGTATTCGAAAGTGCTTCTAAATAATTACTTCCTTTTATTAAAACTCCCATTTTAGAAGCTCCACCTATTCCTCCAAAAAAGCTTAATGGAATCGAAATAACTAATGCACAAGGACATGATACTACAAGAAATGATAGTGCTCTATATATCCAATCTGAAAGCACTGCGTCTTTTATTATAAGCGGTGGTACAATTGCAAGAATTAAAGCTGTAATAACAACTATTGGTGTATAGTATTTAGCAAATTTAGTGATAAAATTCTCTGATTTTGATTTTTTATTACTTGCATTTTCAACTAAATCTAATATTTTACTTACAGTTGACTCACCATATTCTTTTGTTACTTTAACTTTTATAACACCATTTAAATTTATAAAACCACTTAGTACCTCTTCGTTTACCTTTACATCTTTTGGCAAACTTTCTCCTGTAAGTGCTTTTGTATCAAGACTCGAATTTCCTTCTACTACTATTCCATCTAGTGGTACTTTCTCTCCAGGTTTTATAATTATTATTTCTCCTATTTTTACATTTTCTGGTTTTACTTTTTCTACATCTTTATTTCTCTCTACATTTGCAAAATCTGGTCTAATATCCATTAAATTAGAAATTGATTTTCTAGATTTACTTACTGCATAACTTTGGAATAATTCTCCTACTTGATAAAATAACATAACAGCAACAGCCTCTGGTAATTCACCAATTACAAAAGCTCCAATTGTTGCAACTGCCATTAAAAAATTTTCGTCAAATACTTTGCCTTTTATTATATTTTTAAAAGCTTTAATTACTATCTCTATTCCCACCATTGCATATGCTAAAATATATAATATATTATTCATCCATATATTTCCGAAATCCACTATAAGTGCTATAAAAAACAATATAAGTGCTATTATAATTTTTATACCATCTTTCTTCATTTATTTTCCTCCTATATAATTTTTTTAATTATCTTTCGTTATCTTTTTTCGTATATTCCATTTTTGTGTTCAATATGTTCTATACCTATTTCAAAAACTTTTTTTATATGTTCATCATCTAGCATATAAAAAACTTCTTTCCCTTCTTTTCTACATTTAACAATTCCACTTCTTCTTAAAGTTCCTAATTGATGTGATATGGAAGACTTGCTCATTCCTAGTACATTTGCTATATCGCACACACACATTTCATTTTGATCCAATGCAAATAGTATTCTTGTTCTTGTTGTATCTCCTATAATTTTAAAAAATTCAGCTAATTTATTAAATGTATCTGCCTCTGGCATTCTCTTTATTGTACTTTCTACCATATCTTGATGTATTACATTACAATCACATATAAATTCATTTCTAGCCATCGCTTTCCTCCTTACTTAGTTGAGTATTTATTCAATCTTGTTTTTATTATAATTGAATGTATATTCAATTGTCAATGTTTTTTTATTTTATTTTTTCACCATATCTTTATATCACATCTTTTTATTCTCTATATTTTTATATATTAGTTTTTATGTACTATTTTTTTATTTGTTGCATATTATATATTAATATAATTTATTATATGGCGACATAGCCAAGTGGTAAGGCACGAGTCTGCAAAATTCTAATCCTCGGTTCGAATCCGAGTGTCGCCTCCAAAAATAAGAAAATTACATTCAAAAATTGAAAAGTGTTCAAATTCAATTTTTAAATGCAAAATAATATTAACATACTGATTTTATAAAAGAAAACGGAAATGAAAAAACAAGGAAAAGTTATACATCAAAGGAATGTAAAACTTTTCCTTGTTTTCTTGCTTTTTATAAAAAAATATTGTATAGTACTTACCAAGAAAATGAGAATAAGCGGAGTGCGTTGCCACCTTACATATTACACAGTTACATCTGTGAGAAAGCGAGGTGGTGCTATGGAAACTTTATTATTACATATAATATATCTACTATTCTTTGGATTAGTAGGAGTTACTATCATAGCTATTGCCTTGATTATTGCATTAGTGATAATTTTGAGCAAATAAAAAAATAACCATTCTGCTTTGCACGGTCGAATGGTTATTTAAACTTTTCATCGGCAACCACTTTGTGGTTTCTCATTTTCTATTTTTATTATACACAGATTATTAGAAAAAGTCAAATAATTTGATTAATTAACATCTTATACTCCCTTTTCCATATTACTTATATTATTAGTAACAAATATTTTTAGGTAATCTAAAAATCCTAATTTATCTATTTCCTTTTCTGAGCAAATGTCTAGTTCTAATATTTTTTCATTTTTTATATAAACACATAGCTTTCCTATATATGCATTTTTATGCACAGGAGCAGAAACTTCTTTTATATTGTAAATTTTTATATTTATATTATCTTTATCTATCTTTTTTATTGGATAATATGTATTATCTACTTCTTGTAAAATAGTTGTTAAATTATTTTTCTTTCCTTTAATAACCTCTATTCTACTTTCATTTATCTTTTTCCATTCTGCGTATTCCTCTTGTATCATTTTCTCTAAATTATATATTTCATAATTTTTATATGCATACTCAATTAATTGTACACTATCTTTTGTTCTATCTTTTTTAGTATCTGCACCTAAAACTACTGTAATTATATTCATTCCTTCCCTATTTACCGATGTTACTAAACACCTATTAGCGCCATTAGTAAAACCAGTCTTTACGCCATTTACACCTTCTAAATTTCCTAATAATTCATTAGTATTATTTAGCATTTTACTTTGTCCGTTAATAGATATAGTTATGCTTTTAGTATTAACAATATCTGCAAACTTCTTTATCTCTAAAGCATAATCTGTCATTTCAGCAAGTTCTAAGGCAGTTGTATAATGTTCTTGCATATCTAGTCCATGTGGAGTAATAAAATGTGTACTTTCTAAGCCTAATTCTTTTGCCTTTGCATTCATTTTATTCGAAAATCCTTCCACACTTCCACCAACATATTCTGCTAGTGCTACAGCAGCATCATTACCAGAAACTAATAATAGTCCATACAACAAATCATTTACTGTAATTTTATCGCCACTTTTAAGTCCTAATCTAGATCCACCTGTTCCTGCAGACTTTTTTGATACTATTACTACATCATTTAAATTAGCATTTTCTAGTACTACTATAGCACTCATTATTTTAGTAGTAGATGCCATAGGTCTTTTTTCATTCTCAGCCTTTCCCCATATCACTTTTTTAGATGTCCTATCATATATAATACCAGCACGAGAATTAATCTTTGGTTCTGCATTACAATTAGACGTTTGCATTTCTTCGCTTTGCCAACTTGAAAATTCTTGACTTTCTATATCATCACCATACGAAATACTTGTAAAACTAAAAATTAAAATTATAACTATAATAAAAATTCTTCTATACAACACAAAAATCACCTATTTCAATATATTCAAATAGGTGATTTTTATTCTTTTAACTAATATTTTCTTTTTTTACTATTTTAGCAGTATCTTAGTTTTCTTTTAAAAAAATATAATTAATATCTTTTTCTTTCTCCTGGCCAGCCATTTTCTTCTTCTTCCTCTTCTTCTGCCTTAGCCTGTTCTTCTTTTATTTTAGCTTCTTTTTTTCTTTCTTCTTCTAATGCTATTTTCTTTTCTATATCTTCTTTTGAACCCTTTTCCTCTTCTAGTCTATATTTTTCTATATCCATCTCTGATGGCTTATAATTAGAAGTTTCTATAGGCTCACTTGTATTTCTATTTGTTAATGTTATTTCTCCATAGTTTATATCTATACCTAAACTAGAAGTCTTTCCATCTTTTCTTGGTACAACCATATCTACACTACTTTCTCCACATTCTCCTGGTTGTTCATCTGTTCTTGCAGTCCTTGCACCATAAAAGTCTGGATTAAGTTCAAATTTATTGTCTGGTCTTAGTCCAAGTAAGCAAATAGTACCATCTTTTGTAACCCCCATATATTGGTCTGCATATCCTGTTTCTCTACCTACAACTTCCTTAGAAAAATTTTCATCTTCAATCTTTACTAGAGAAACTATTTCCAATCCTGTATCTTCTTGCATCTTGTTTACAGTTTCTTCTTGTTCCTTTTCTTTTTCTGCCTTATTTAAATCTGTTTTTTCCTCTTTTTTAGATAATTCTTCTAATTCCTTTGGATCTATATTTTCTAAATTTAAGTATTGTGCTGGTATTACTTGTTCTAATTCTCTTTTATACTCTTCAGTTATTTCTATTAACCCTTGCTCATTTTTTTGAGCTATTAGATCATAGTTTTTATATATTTCATAATTACCAGTTTCATATGCCACTAAAGCTAATTGTTTTGCTTTTACTTTTATTTGTTCTATTTCTAAATCTGATAAAGAATATATATTTTCTATTTCCTTGCCATTTGTTGGATCTGTCATTACTTTCTCTTTTAATGACATTAAATATTTACCATCTTTTTCTTCATCTTCTAATTTCTTTATTTTTTCTTCTAGTTCCTTAATTCTTTCGTTTTGTAGTTGTAATCTTTCAGCTAAATCTTCTTTTGACATATGCATCCCTCACTTATTATTGTTTTACATCAAATGATATTTTAAAATCATTAAAACCATTTTCTATTAGTATAAACTTTTGATCCATAGAATAATCTACATTTAAAGGTGTTTTTATTGTAGTAAATAGTATATAATATTGTCCTTGTCTTTCTATATTATTATATTCAACTGCAATTAGAGTTTGTGGGAATTTCTCTTCTGCATATTTTTTAAAGTCTTCCACAGTTTTAAAATAATTATTTTTAAAATCTGGATATAATAAGTTATAAGCTTTATCATATTCTTTATTTTCTATATATCTTATGAACTTTCCACAATATTGCTGTATTCTAGTTCTTTCATCTTTATCTTTTAAATCTGCTATCTCTAGTTCGTTTGTGTTCTCTTCTATTTCTTCTTTAGTTAAAGTGTTTTCTTGTATAGTAGTATTAGAAGTTTCTTCTTTTTCTTTCATCGACTCTAATTCTTTAATATATTCCATTAAGTTAAATACATAGAATATATTTGTAAATGTCCACACACTTACTATTAACACCATTACTATTAGAAATATCTTTTTATTTCTTATTTTCGTATCTTTTTTGTTTCTCATTCCATCCTCCTACTAATTAGAGCTATTTGGAAAAAAACTTATGTACTCTGATGAATAACTAGCAGTAATATAGCAATCTAATGTTTTATCTATGTTTTTATACTTTATCATTAAAGTAGCAGATAAGCTTTTATTCTTATTTTCTTTTATTGTATCTTCGTCATATTCTGCAGATTCGAATTCTAAACTTTTTTCCTTTAACATTTTTATCTCTTCTACTAACAAATAAAATTCTTCAATATTTTCTTCTTTTATTCCTGTTAATTTACGCATATTTTTTTCAATATAATACTGTTCCAGTTCTTCTTGTGACGTAATATTACTTGTTTCTATAGCAATTTGTGGAACCGTTCCTGTCATAAACTCTGAAACTTTTTTGTTTAATTCTGTACTAGTCATATTTCCTTTATATTTTGAAGAAAAAGCATTTCCATTCGTAGCATAAACTATATTCTCTGTCTTTTTAGCGAATTCTTTTACTTCTTTTTGTACATTTATGTCTGCCATCTCTTTTCTTATATGCTTATATTCTATCCCTAATATTATAGAAATAATTAAATTTAATATTATCATAATTATTAGTAAAAATTTAAAATGTTTCATCTTGTACCTCTCTTCTTAATAACATTAATACGATAGTGCAGATAAATTTTGACCTTCTCCGTATTTATCAGACGGTTGTTTTGTTTTTATCCAATTAATTAATCCTTCTTCATCTATTGCGCCTGTCAGAGCATCTTTAGCTAACACATACTGCGATGTCCATCTTGCTTCTAACGTTCCTGCTGTAGAACCAATTGGACAAGCTCTTGTAAGCATTGCTCTAACCGCCGCTTCATCACTATCCGATGCTGAAAATACTGCAAACCATGTAGCAGGATTTCCATTCCAGTTAACCAAAGACATAAAAGTTCCTTGCGTTATTGGATCTTTTTCTAGTAACCATTCTTTATCTGTACCTGTATATGGTTCTATCAAATAGTCATTTATTGAAACTTGCATTTGCACTTCTGTGAATCCATCTCTATCTTTAGCACATATAGATGAAAAAGCCTGTTTAATTGCTTCATATGAACCTAATATTTCATCTACTCCCATATTAACAAAAGGTTGTAATTCCGAACATAAAGATGGATTTAATTCTATAGCCTTTTTACAAAAATCTGAAATATTATTAAAATACATACCACCTTTATTTATTGTAGTCCATTGTGAAATACCTACAGCCATCTCATTTCCTGTAGTAAATCCTACCGCTTCTGGTCCATTTCCTGGTCCGTCTATTCCTCCTGATTCATATGGAACCCAATAGAAATACGCCCAGTCTGTTTCTAAATTTTTCTTTACTAATCTAATATAAGATTCCACATCTTCTACAATAGAATTCTCTCTATTCATCAAATATAAACCTAAATCTGAAGACGTTGTTGTACCTATTACAGTACCTTCTTTTATGTATCTTTTTCCATCTTTTTCCAAATAAGCTGGTGCTTCCATTCTTTTCTCTTCAGCTTCTTCAAATTCTTTTGCTATTGGCTCTACTTCCTCATAATCATCTGCATATCCATTCTCTATAAAATATCTATTTGTATGCTTTACTTTTTGGTATTCAGATGCCACGTTTTCATCAATAGTTCCTTTTTTAAATCCTCTTATATACATTGTAAAGCCTGTACAAATACCCTTATATTCATTATAGAACTCTTCATATTCTGGAATAGCTGATGTATCTAATACTTTTATTTTTATATAGTCTTCACCTTCTTCTATAATTTCTCCAGTTACCGGTGAAACCACATTTAAGTCTTTTTCGAAACCATCTATTGCACCTGTCTTTCCATCTCCTTCTGGACGATAAGCACATATAAATTCTGTAATTGGCTCATTAAAAGGTTGACTTTGGTAAGAACTATATGCTCCTGTTAATTGAATTCTATCTGTATTACCACAATCATATCTTGACTCTTTTCCTGCAGCTATAAATGTATGTGAAGCACTAGATTTATCTGAATTTGTTTCTCCTACGAAAACAATATCTCCTGCTTGAACTTCATTTACATCTTCTATTCTTTCAAATTTTTTTTCTTTACAGTAATCCATTAATGGACTAGCTGAAGATGTTGTTGTTAGACCGTGTTCTGGTTGGTCTGTATATCCACATTTATATAACGCCCAAGAAACCAATCTATCACAGCTTATTCTTTTTATTCCATCTGAATTTGTTGAACCATCACTTTTAGGCGGTATATATTCTGCTGGTCCATAAGTAAATCCATTCTCTTTTACATATGTAGTAATCTCTTTTGCTGCGTCTAAAAATTTAGTAGTAAAATCTTGTGTGTTATCCGTCATTTCAGTATTGTTTTCTTCTTCTTCGTTTTCTCCTCCTGCTGTAGCATCATGGTTAAAGTTAGGTTTATATATTTGTACTTCTTCATCTTCCTTAATTCTTTCACTACCATCTGCTTCTTTTCCCGCATTTATGTTATCTGTTGACACCTTACTTCTAATTAAGGTTCCATAATCTGCTTGTTGCTTTTCATATCTTCTTTGTGGCCAGTAAGTATTTACATATCCACTAATTGGCCATTGGAATACATGAGTTTCTTCTTTTATAAAATCTTCTTTTGTAAAATATCCTAAGTCTAGGAATAATCTTTTTAAATCTCTTAAAATATATTCTGAATCTTCTGTTTTAGAATTTTCTAGTATTGCAAATGCTTCTAGTGCATTTTGTCTAACATTAACTTCTTTATAGAAGTTTGTTCCATCTTCTGCTTCTTTTTGTTCTACTGCTTCTTCTGCTGCTGCCCTTGCAGTTGAATCAATTTGTACTGTATCCCATGCAGCTGAATATGCCTCATCATATACTTTTCTTAATTCATCTATTTTTTTAGCTGTATTAATACTTCCATCATATATGAAGTATTTAGCAGGTTTATCTGCTGTTCCTGCAAATAATTCTTTTGTGTGTTCATTAGTTTCTCCTCTTATAGCATCTCTTACCTGCACCATTTCTCCACCTGCTTGAACAGTTTCTATTGTATAAAATGCTCCTTTATCATTTGGTGCTAAAGCTGAGTCATCAGATTGGGCAACTGGTTGAAATTGGTTCTCATATGTTTGCTCGCCGTTACTAGTAGAATATGCGTCATAATTATCATATTCACCATTTTCGGCTTTGAATATAATGTCTCGATACCAATGTTTTGTTACGTTTTTTATATATGGCTGAATCCTTTGTACTTTAGTTCCTTCTCCTGTTCCTTCTCCATTATTATAATCAATTGCAGCATCTATAGCATCTGTAGTTAATCCTATTTTTTCTAATTCCTTTTCTAATTCCTTAACTTTGTCACTGGTTTTTTTGTCATATTCAATTAATTTGTCAACATCTGCTTTAACATTATCCTTTATTTTTGAAAATTCCTCTTGTAATAAAGTAAATAAGTCTTTTGCCTCTTCATCTGTAATAGATTCTCCTCCTGGTGATTCTAAATGAGTCTTTGCTTTTTCGTATTGTTTATAAAATTTATCCATAATACCTGTTGTAGTACCATCATATTTCCATCCAGTTATAGAATGACTATGTACTGTCTTTCCTACGATTTCTGCGTAAGATTTACCAACTTCATCTGTGTAAAAGGTAATCTCTTCATTCTCCTTTTTTACTTTAGCAATTGCACCATCTAAATCTCTATTAAAAAAGTTCTCTAAGCTAAACTCATAATTAATAATTGCTGTAACATCAGAAGAATCATATCTTTGTAACAGAGCTTCATTTTCCTGAATATTCTCTTTATTTCTTCCATCTTCTAATGACGCATTTAAAAATGCTTCATAGTTAGAATAACCTGCTTTTACATTCTCTACTGTCTTAGACACCTTATTGCTTTCTATAAAATCTTTAAGTGTTTGCAAGTCTCCTACTGTTAATTTGCGAGTTTCTCCTTGTAAATGGTTATCTAAATCTTCTAAACTATCATCTATTCCTCCAAAATTGGTTCCACCTTCTGGCATAGTATTTACATGATATTCAAATTTTATATTTGCCTCTGTTGTAACTGCTCCAATAAGTATTTGTGTATCCTCTTCTGCATCCATGTCTAATCTATATACTAAGTCTGGTGCCATTGTTGCAATATGTAGTGCTAAAGATAATTCTATTGGTTTTCCATATCTTGCAGTCCATCCTTCCATATTATATGTATAATATGTTTTTTTAAATAATCCTTCCCATGCAGCAAATGTTAGAGTTTTACTTTCTACATCTGTATCAACAGAATCAAAAAATCCCATTCCCTCAAGACTTTCTTCACCATTTGAATAGTCGTTTTTATCAAATACTAACATACCAAATTGTGGCACTGCTGTATCTTTTTGGGTTTCAAATCCTAATAAAAATCCACCTATATCACCTACTACATGTAATACAGATGATACTAGTACTTTAAATTTTTCACGAGGTACATATGTATTATAATCTGCTGTTAAATAAGCATTTAAATATTTACTATTCATGGTTGCTTCTTCCGAATCGCCATTTTCTATAAAATTCCCATCTTCATCTGTATATTTACCAAAACCAAATTCATAAGGCTTATACCCCATATTTGTTAAATATTCTGCTAATTCTTTTTGAGGTTCACTTCCAAATCTTGCAGAGTTACCAGAATAAAACGTTTTTAGTTCCGTAAAAAAAGAGGTTGCAATGTCTGAAACTTTGTTTATTAAAAGGCCAGGACCTTCTGTTACATATGCTATAAGACCTGTAGCAATAATAATTACTATAATAATTACTATTGCTATTATAGCTATAGTACCTAATGCTCCTAAACCTTTTAAACTTTTTATTATTTTAGCCAACATCTTTCCTTTTTTAACAGCTCCTGCTGTTGCTCTTCCTGCTTTATCTACTTTTTCTGCGCCAGAGCTTTGTCCCACTTGTGTTGCGTCATTTAAATTCTCGTCTTCCAAATCTTGCCACCTCCATTATTTAGTATGGAAATTCATTCTTAATGTATATCTTCTAATTGCATTATCTAGTTCTTCTTGTTTTGTACTTTCATTTCCAGAATATGAGCGTAATACTCTAATATCATTAAACATCATATATTCTGGTGCTCTTCCATCATCACAATATTTATTAAATAAAAATGTATAACTTTTCGTTTCATTTGGCTTTAACACTATTCCATATGAACCTACAGATTTTTCATTTCTATTATCTTCTCCTGTATACAATGTTACTTCATTTTTTGTAGTTCCATCTGCAATTACTATTGGATGGCTCGACCTATTTGTTATAGTAACTTTATAAGTTTCGTGGTCATAAAATACATTTTTACTATATATATTTATCTTTAAGTTTTCATCTTCTGCAAACATATTTAAATCTGTTTTCCTAACAAATCCATTTATTGAAAGTTTTAAAGTTTTATCATCTTCTGTAAATACAAATTTTTCTTCATCATAATAAAAATTCTGTCCTGTTAAACCTGTTGCCATTAAATCTTCCATTAAATTTACATCATATATATATTGCTTACCCACATTAGAAAAGTTTTGAATACTATATGCTCTTTTTTCTTTAAATCTTGCATCTACGTATTTTTGGAAGGAATTTAATGATGGATATACCTCTTCTTTACAGTCATCTGAAAGCATATTATATGCTGCTTCATATTCTTTATTATTACATCTTTTAACAAATGTATCTATAGTACTTTCTATTGTTTCTTGCCACTTTTCTGGAACTTCATCATCTGTCATAACAGATATATTTGGTTCGTAAGTTGTTTCTGGAATCTCTTCTTCTGGCATGTTTTTTAAAACATAGTTTACTAAAAATATTATTGCCCACAATATAATAATAAATATTATAACTTTCTTATACTTTTTAAAAAATCTTCTTATTTTTAACCTAGTATCTATAAAGCTCATATTTGCTCCTTCCACTATTTATATATTAAGCATTTCCTCCACCATTTCCGTTTTGTCTTGCTTGTAATTCTTGCATTTTCAACATTGTTCTTTCCATATCTTTTGCAATATTTTTTGTAGATGCTCCCATTTGTTCAAATGATGTCTTAAATTGTGTTAAGCTTTGTGCTAATTGTTGATCTTCATCTCTAAAATCGTTAACTTCTCTTCCTTTTAGAACATCTCTTGCTATGGCCTCAAATTGTGTTCTTGCAAGTTCTGGATTATTTTGTAAGCCTCTACTTTCTACAAAACTATTGTAATTGCTTCCAAGTTGAGCTCTTTCTGCTGTCTTTATGTCTGCTCTTCTCTGTACTGCTTCTCTAGCAGGCTTACTTGCTGTATATACACCTTGTCCCATTTGGTATCCAATAATTGATCCATTTAATCCTGCAGAACCTGCCCCCATTGCTGCAAATGCTATTGGTGCTGCATATCTTGTTGCTTTCATTGCAAATTTAGCTCCTGCTCTTGGTAAGAATGTTACAGCTTTTCCACCAGGTGTATTTGCAAGTCTTGCTGCATTAGCTTTTGCTCTGCTAAATGCTGAAGGTTGCTTTGCTCCTTTTTTAAATCCTTTATTAATTTTCTTATCCATTTTTTCTTGGTTTCTCGCTTGGTTATTTTGTGTCGGCGTTGGTGTTCCACCTGTAGAAGGTGCTACTCCAGCTCCTCTTCCAGTTCCAGAACCTCCACCACCAGAGGCTGCAGCTTTTCCAATTTTTCCAAGACTGCTTCCAAGTGACTTCATAAGTGCTAATGTCATAAATGTGTCACCTAAGTTGTGAGCATGTTCGAAGCTAAATATTCCTCTTACTATATGCTCTGCTTGGTGAATAAATAATAACATTATACATCCAAGTATTGCTGCACCTAAAGTTTTATCTTGCATTAATGTTAATGCTGTGGTTGCAAAAACTATATAAATTAAACACTGGAATGGTTGTATTAATACCGTATACACAAATTCTTTAACCCATTTATTTAGTGCCTGTGACTGGTTGTCACCCATTTTGTCTATTGCATATGTTATTGTAACAATTGGTGAAATTATTACTAAAAATGCTAGTGTGAGCATACGTTTTATATAAAAGAATAAGAATGATAGCGTAATTCCTACTAATATACAAAATGCTATTGCAGATCCAAATCCCATAGTAAATGATAATGGATCTGCACCTTGCAGTGCAAAAGTATCTACTACATCTGAAAAAATCGAATTATCCGTCGACTCTCCCATTGCTTTTTCCATAATATTTACCAAAGCATTATTAGCATTTAATGTAAATGCTATTATATATTGCATTAAAAATACCAATATAAAACTAACTAGCCAATCTTTTAGCATTACTTTATATTTTGCTTCATCTGAAGCAACTGTAGAAATAGCCATTCTTATTCCTACATATATTAATATTGCAAGTAAAATCCCTATTGCTAAATTTCTAAGTGCATAATACCATATTGCAATATTTTTTCTTATAGTCAATACTCCATCGCTTAAACTATCATCAAAGTTAAAGAAATTTACATCTGTTATTTCTAACTTGTCAAATAAAATATCTTGTGGACTTATATTTATGTTAAATTCTCCCCCAGCTATAGAAGCAACACCACCAATTATTAACCTTACTACATATCCAAATGATAAAATTAATAATCTTAGTGGCCATGTAAGTAGCCCTGCAACACCATCAACAATTCCACCTAGCCAGCTTTCATATCCTTCTGTTGCCTTTACTTCTTCCTTTTGTGCTTCTGTTGTTGCTGTGTTAGTTGTATTATCTGCATATACAACATATGTTATATTGGGTAATACTATATTTAACATGGTAATTATGCATACTATAATCGTTAGTATTTTGAATAAACTCCTTTTCATGTTATCTCCTTTCCCCATTTATATCTATATTTCTAAAAGTTAAACTTGATAATACATTTCTTAGATTACTTCTACTTTCTGGTTGTACTTTAACATTTGGTCCAGTTTTATATAAATATGTATGATCTTTATTATCCTTAGAATTTGCATATTCTCTATCTATTCTTTGTAATCTATGCATTTCTTCCCTTAATTCTTCCATGCTATCATCTACTTTTTTATCTGCATTATGTCTTTTCATAATATCTTCTATCGTAGATTTTAATGTATCTGTATTAATTGTTTCCGAGAAGTCTGTTTCTATGTTTGCATTATATGTTAAATCGCTAAATAGTTCTTTATGTGTTTCTATCTTTGTTTCTATTTCTCTGTCTAAGTCATCTGTAAACATAGATACCCTTTCTTCTACTTCTTCATATATTCTTCTATCTATGTTTGGATCTAAATTATTTGTTCCATATATTAATCTAATTTTTTCTGCTATATTATCTCTTGCTTTTTGTTTTATTCGTGCTTTTACCTCTTCTATACTTCTTCTATTAATTGTTCTATCATCAAATCCTAAGCTAGCCTTATAATCAGATAATGCATTTTCTTTATCACTACCATCATCTACTATATCAGAAACTTCGTATACATTTTCCATAGTTTTTCTATATGAGTCATCAAATGAAGTTTTTGCCATTGCTTGTACTATTTTTTCATCCGGTCTATTTCCACCTATGTTTTGGTTTCTAATTTCATCTTCTTTTTCTCTTCTGCCTTTTGTATACAACTCTATAATCTTAGATTCTGCATCTTTCGCTTCATCAATTTTAGCCATTCTATTTTCATATGAGGATTGTATCTTCTCTCCTGTTTTCAAACCATCTTTTAAAGCAGTTCCTACTCCTATTACAACTCCACTTACTGGCCATGTTACTGCTTTTCCTATTGTACCTACAGTTTTTCCTGCTACTTTTCCTACTGTTCTTATAGGTTTAGGAATTTTTTCTACTACTCTATGAAATCTTCCTGTGTTTATTCTACTTGCATTGTTTTTTAATGTTCGTCTACTTACAGTATTTGCAAAAACATCTGCACCACCTGTAACTAAATTTACTGTTCCTAAATCTGCAAAACCATGTATTCCCATTAATGGAAATGCTGTAACTAGTTTTAATGCATTTGTCATTTTATTATTTTGTGTATTTACTAAGTTTGAAGCGAATTTTTTCCTACTATTTTTTCTATCCTTTTTAACTTTTGACGTTTCATTTTTTATATCTTGAGAAAGTGTTTTTAACACTTCTTTATCTCCCGTTGGAACATATTGTCCTGTAGCAGCATCTATATTCTTATATCCGCCCCAACTCTTACCTAATACTCTTTTGCCTAAGTTACCAAATCCTAAAGCTTGTGCTTGTACTTCTTTCTTTCTGTCTGTTTTTGTTTTAAAAGAATCTTTAAGGTCTTTACCAAATTCTACAGCTCCAGCTGCAAAGCTTCCTACCATTCCTGCTGCAGCTTTTGCTTTAAATAAGTTTTCAAAAATTTCTTTTTTAGGGTCAGAGCCTAAAATTGTTCCTAATGATTTAGAACCTGTTTTATCTCCTACCATTCCAAATATACTTGTAAATATATTTGCTGCTTTTAACATAAAGTTCATAACAATTAATGCTAAAACAATTCCTGCAAGTGATTCATTAGTTATTTCCAGTACTACTGTTAGGAATATTGTATATATTAATGCATGAACACTTTGTATTAAAACTAATAATGTATAATCTTTCATCCAACGTGTAAATGCTTTTGCTTTTCCTGTTCTTACTTTAGAAATTGCATAACTTGCTCCCATCATTGGCGCCATAACAATAAGTATACATACTGCTAAAAATCTTTTTAAGTACACATATAAGAATTTTATCATTAATATAATTAATATAATGTATAAAATTGTTCCAGCCATTCCAGATGAAAATTTTATTTCGTATGCTTTTCTTCTTACAGTTTCATAAATTCCATCTTCAAATCCTAAGCTATCTTGTGACTTCATTATCCAACCTAAAATTGTAGAATTTATATTAAGTACTAAGATTAAGAAGTATTGTATTAAGAATATTATTAAAAATCCTACAACCCAGCTTACTAACATTCTTTTATATTCAGCTTTTTCAGAAGCCACTGTAGTAATTGCCATTCTAATTCCTACATATATTAATATTATTAGCATTACTGCAATCGTAATATTACGTATTATATAATACCAACTTGCTACACTATCTCTTATTATTTGTAAAGATGAATCATCTTTTAACTTATATCCACCTGCTGTATCTGAAAATACATTTACATCTAATAAAGGAACTTTGTTAAAGATTATTTTGTCTATTGTTAATTTGTCATCACCTTCTGGTTGTAATTCTGTTGACGTTGGTGTATATAATTCATCATTTTCCAATATTTTTTGGTCATCATATGTGTTTACTGTATCTCCGGTAGTTGTATTTGTAGTTGTAATAGTATTTCCTATTGAGTTTCCATCTGCTTCACCATTACCTTCTACTGGCTCTTCTACTGCTTCTCCTGTTATTGCATCAACTGCATCTGTAACTATATTAACAATTATATTTGCCCAACCTACAACGACCATTTTTATCATCATTGTCATGAATCCCGCTACATAGTCTGCAAGCTGAGATATTAAGTTAAATAACCATTCTAAGCTAAGTGAGCTTTGTCCTGCAAACGAACCTTGTTGTAAACCTTGATAATAAAATTCATCTGCCGGGTCTTCTGTGGCATTGTCTTCTTCTTCTAATCCGCCTGATTCCGGTACGCTACCTGTTGGATTAACTTGAACTTCTTCGTTTAAGCTAAATATAACATCAAACGAATCACTTGTAGGCGCTTCATGAATTTTTAAACACCTTGATGTACCTTCACTTCCAGAACCAAAGTTAAAATGTCTTAAATCATTAGTTGATTTAGCACTTGGATTTGCTGCTCCTACCATCTCAGCATGATCATTTTTTATTAATATATCTCCTGGTTTTGCTTCTCCAGGTGATACTTCATGCCAATATTCGTTTCTCAATGTTGATTTATTAGCAGTTGCACCTGCACTAAAACCGTAATGCATATATATCTAACCCTAAAAATATTTCATACATATATGCTACACCAGTAGTACAGCAACAATAAAAGTGTGTTTTGTTTTCATCAAAATGTGCTGGAACATTTTCTTCCAGTACACTATAAATTGATGCATCATTATATTGGTGTATAAATTGCTCTGTCTGCGTTGCTAGAAATTCTCGTGCTCCATCATCAAAATTTCTAGCAAAAGAAGATGATGTATTTGCTATTATTATATAAAATATTAAAAATGAAACTAGTATATTTTTTAAAACTCTTCTTGTTTTCTTCATCATCTTCCCCTTTCTTTATAATTCTATTTTTACATCTTTTCCATCATATGTTAAAATTTTATTTACATGGTCAAAATTTGTTATATTAAAATCATCTGTTCCAGTTACTATAGTTTTCGTCTTTCTAGTTGTCGCATTATACATATATATACCTTGCTTTTTTATACTATATATAAAATTTTCATCATCATACCATAATGTTTTATCTGCATAGATATCTTTACTTAATTCACTATCTGGATTTTCTCCGTCTATAGAGAAAAATGTAATATTGTATCCTTTTCCTTCTTCAGTTCTATCCATTCCCTCTACATATTTACTACTTATAAAATAGTCCATAGCTTCTGGTACTTCAGATTTTTGCATCATTCTGTCTTGCTCTGCTTTTAATATTAAGCTTTCATTAGTATTGTAATATACTTGGTAATAATCTTTATGTTCATCTTTTAAGCTTCCATTATATTCTTGGTATAATTGTATACCATCTGTTTTTTGTGAGCTATTATATATTCGTACACCTTTTAGTGGATACATGATATAACAATAATCTGTATCATATTTATAGTACGAATAATCTGGCCATAAGCTTGTTAATTTGTTCATAAAAGAATTAAAATCTTTGTTGTTATTATATTCTTCTAATAATTTCTCAAACTGTGTATAATCATAAGAAATTCGTGGGTAAACAGAAATTTCATTTGCTGTAAAACATACATATAAGTCTTTCCCCATATATTCTAATATTCCACTTTGCTCTATGTAATTATTTCCTAGTTCTTTTTTTACCTTTTCAAAAGAATCTCCAACTTTAATATTAGAAATAACCTCTTTTTCAAATTTATTTGTAAAAACTATATTAAAGAGTCTTCCATTAATATTTCTTACTCTATATCCGTTTTCAAAATAAATATCATAATCTTTAAATGTACTAGTTTTTTCTCCAAAATTTATATTCTTAGTACTCCAGTTATTATTTATTAATGTTTGTAGTTCACTTGTTATATCAAATTTAGTTTCTTTTAGTTCCTTTTTATTTTCTAATGTATTTTCAGATAATAACTTACTAAAATATTCTGATTCCTCTATGTCATTAAAATATTTTTTACTAATCGAATTAGTTTTTGTATCTACTCTAATAACAAGATTTCTAGATTTATCTATTAATCGTATATTACGATATTTTAAAAATTCGGAAATTCCTTCTATTGTTACATCATAATATGGTTGTTTAGATTTTCCATCTTCATATGGACTATATTTAAACTCTAAGTATATGTCTAGTGAATATCCTTTTTCTTCAGATTCTTTGCTAGATATAAACTTACATTCGCAAAATTCGACTATGCTTTGTAAAGATTTTGCTTCTTCTTTAGAATTTATAGGTTTATTTTGACTAATCTTTAGTATTACTACAAGTATAATTAAAAACGCTAATACTGCAGATATGCTAATTATAATCTTCTTCTTTTTGTCCATTTTCTTTTTTTTCATATAAACACCTCTATGCTCTATGCATTAAGCGAATTCCACCTAATGAGTTAATTGATTGTGCACCTCTTATTCCAAATATGTTCTTTACAATCTTCTCTCCTCTAGATAATCCCATAAGGAATATTGCTGCAAATAATGGTGCTACTGTTGCAATTGCTCCTGCAGATGTTATAAATACACTATAAATTACTAAATGTAGTGGTTGAATAAATATATTTATAAGAATTTCTTTAAGCCATCTTTGGTATCCTTGTGCTTTTTCATCGCCAATACTATCTATAGGATAAGTTATGGATATTAATGGAGAAATAATCGTTAAAAGCCCTACCGATAAAACCCTTTTAAAATACAATATAAAGAATTTTAATTGATAGTATACTATTACCCAATATAACATAGAAATTGCCACATAGTTCCATCCTTTTAATGTTGCCATTTGTTCTGCTATAGAATCTTTTTCTGGATTTTTTATAGTACCATTACCATACATTAGAATTTTTTCTAAATTATCACTACTTTTTGGAACCAATTTTACAAGTCCATTAGATAAGTTTATTGCCATCATAATAATATATATAAGAACAAATATCATACAAAAACCTTTTACCCATGCAAATAACATTTTTTTGTATTTGGCTTTTTCATCTGCAACAGTTGACATTGCCATTCTTATTCCTACATATACTAGTACTAATAAAGTTAATCCAACTGCTAAATTTCTTGTTGCTCCATACCATACTGCAACTGTTTGTGATAACATCCCTGTTACTTTTTTGGTTTGACTTATATTTCCAAAAAAGTCTATATCAAACATATCATATTTGCCTTCTAGCAAATCTTGTATTGTAAATTCCATTGTTCCTGTTCCATCAATTTGTTGTGAATTAACAACAGAATTTAATAAACTGCTAATTAAAGTAGGTATAACATTAAGTACTTTCATAAGTGCACTCGCTGTAGCTCCTCCCATACTTGGTTGTGGTGAAACTTTATGTTTTGAAGAACCACCTTCTGGGTTTGCTATTGTTTTACCATCATTTATAAGGCTATCTGCAGAATCCTCAGAAATTCCACCCATTACTTCATTTACGTTTTCTTTCTTTGGATCTGCTGCATAAACCATTTGCATAGGTAATATTAAATTAAATATTGTCGCAATAACTATAATTATTAACCCTACTTTTTTAATCATCTATTCTCCCTCTTACTTATGAGTTTCTATTTCCTTCTTTTTGTTTTTGCTCTTGTATTAATTTAATTTTATTAACATTTGTTTCAACAAATTCAAATTCTTTCTTAGTTGGTCTTATTGCAATTATTGCTGTATCTGATCCAACTTTTAATAATCCTTCACCTCTGTTACAAGTTGTTAAAAAGGCTGCTTCACCTTCACTTAGTTTAAATACTTCCTTTATGTAAGGAATTTCAGATTTATCTTGTGCTAAGAATAATTTTGTATCTGATGAAGTTAAAACTGCTTGCGCTTCTGGCTTTTCGTAGAAATCTTGGAATTTTTGTGACATAACTGCTAAAGAAACATTTCTCTTTCTAGCACGTCTTGCCATTGTGTTTAAGAAGTCTACAGCTTCTGGATATGGAAGTAACATCCAAGCTTCGTCTATAAGAACTCTCTTCTTAGCTGCTTTTTCTTTATCTTCACTATTTTTCTTAACATATTTTTCCCAAATCCAAGAAAGTAATATTTGTTGTGCAAGTGGTCTTGCAAATCTTTCTTCTAGTTGAGATATGTCTAAGTTTATAAAAGGTGTTCCTTCTAATAATTCGAATGTTGATTGACCATCAAAATATGCCATTTGACCATTATATTCTCTTACATATTGTTTCATAACCTTAGATAAATAACTGTAGTGGAATCTATAATCTGGATTTTCGTTTTCTTGTCCTTTTCTTAAAATTCTTTTAAACCAAGAACCTATTGTTGGCATTTCTTTTTTAGCTCTTCCTATGTAATTTTTAGAAAATCTTTTAGCTTGGTCATTGTCTTCAAACAAACTATTTATATCATCTGTAATTCCTCTAGATTCATATTCCTCCGCAACAGATTCTGCAATAATTTGTTTTGTAAGTTCGTTTACCTCTTCACTTCTTGTACTTCCTCTTGCCATTGTAAGTAAAGCTTGTGTAACATCTTCTACTTTGTTTTCTATATTTAAAACTGCTCTTTCTCTTCCTGTTATTTCGTCTTTTATTGTTTCTGGCTCTATATCGAATAAATTTATAATTGTATTAGAATTTGGACTTATTGTTACATTAACTCCTCCTAGAGCATCTGCAACAACACCATATTCACCTTCAGCATCTAGTGCTAAGCTTTCTATTCCCATTAAAACAGAAGATCTTGCTGTAATTGTTTTTATTGTAACACCTTTACCAGCTCCAGATTTACCAAAAATAACTAAGTTGTAGTTTGTAAGTGTAGAACTAAAGTTATCAAATAGTATTGGTAGACCTGTTTGTTTGTCAAATCCTATTGGAATACCATTTTCGTGACCAACTTCTGAAGAAAAGAATGGGAAAACAGTTGCCATAGAATTTCTATCGAAATTATGAGATTTCTTTATAGTATTTTCATTAAATGGTAAGTTTGTTCTAAAAGCATCTTCTTGTATCGCCCACGCTGGCTTTACATCTATTAAAGTTTTTGCCATTTCAGAAGCTAATAGCTCTGTTTCTTTGTCTAGATCTTCTAAACTATATGCAAACAATGTACAAACTATTGTAGCTTCGTATAACTTGTTAAACCCACTTGCTATTTGATCTCTTAGGTCCTCTGCTTCTATTCTTTTTTGTGCTAATATTCTTTCACGGTTAATATCTCCTCTATCTATTGCGACTAATCTTTCAGATTCTAGTTCGTTAATTGTTCTATTTAAGTCTGTTTGTGAAGAACTTTCACTAACTGGTCCAATAAATACAGATGTATTTACATCTCCGAATGTATACATGCTTCTTAAAAATTCTGGGAATGTACACATTCTAGGAATATTTGCTACTACCATACTTCTTGCATATCTTGTTTTTGTAGAAACTATTTCTACATGGTTTATATTAGAAAAATCTATTCCAGCTGGTGCAATTAAATCTTTTATGCCTTTAGCATTTTTTCCTAGAACACCTTTTGGAACTTCTACTTTATTTTCTTTTTCTTCTACATTTTTATTTCTCATTTAAAACTTTCCTCCAATCCTTTTATTTGTCCGCCTTTTTTGGTCTTCCTCTTGTTGTTTTCTTTTTTGCTTCTGTTGGATTTGTTTTATCTTCAGTTGCTTTTTCTTCTTTTTCCTTTTCTTGGTCTTCTTTTGTTTTTTCTTCTATAATTCTCTTTGTTTCGTTATATAAGTCTGGACTTAATTGATTTTTGTATTCTTCTATTATTTCTATTGTTCTCTCTCTTAATTCGTTGTTTAATTTTTCTCTATCTTTTAATATACTATCTGCTTTTAATAAACTATCTGAAGCTAAATCTACAGCCATATCATCTATTTGTCTATCTATTCTATCTCTTTGTTTTTGTAAAACATCTTTAGATGTAGAATATAATGCATCATATTGTGCATCTAATGCTCTATCTAATTGATATATTTGTTCTTCATCTCTGTTGTATGCTATATATAATAATTCTGTTAATTCTTCTGAATCTAATATTCTACCAGAAACTTGTGCACTTCCTAAACTTCTTATTAATGTTTCTGTTCTTGTATATAATTCTGTAAATACCATATTTATAATTTCATCTTTTGAGTAATTAGAAATATTTCCTAACTCACTTTTAAAATAAGAAACTACAACATATGTTTTTTGTTGCAAGACATTTTGGTTAAAACTCATTCTTCCAATATAATTAGATATGTCTTGTCCATATTCTAAAACATTTTCTTTTCTTCTAATTTCGAAATTTAACATATCTACTTGTTTTTGGTTTCCTATTCTTTCGTATTCTACTTTTTGTTTTTGTAGAGATTTTATTTCTTCTGCAATTACATTTACCTTTTCTCTGTATGCGTCTATTGTTTTTCTTAAATTTAAGCTTCTTGTTTGTACATATAATTGGATTGGAAATCTAATAGTATTTAAGAATTCTACGAATCCTCTTTCTACAGCTTCTTTTTCTGCTTCAGATAATAAGTCATAATTTATTCCCTTACATTGTACTACCATTACATATTGTTGTCCGTTTTTTCTTATTATCATGTCATCTCTAACTTCGTCGAAATCTAATATTTTTTCTGTTGTTTCTCTTTGTATTCCGTTAAATTCTTTATTAGCAGTTTTTATTTCTTTTTCTTTTTCTCTTTTTTCTGTGTTTACTTTACTTTTATAAACGAAAAAGTAATATGCTATTATTAA
>ERZ857969.600-NODE-600-length-59088-cov-4.553758_pt1 | contig 59088 bp, 52 predicted proteins | sample MGYA00519864_ERZ857969 | MGnify/ENA primary metagenome ERZ857969 (study PRJEB31778, sample SAMEA3449382) | human gut metagenome | biome: human gut; feature: human-associated habitat; material: faeces | place: United Kingdom | collected 2010/2012 ...
CAAGATATGTCAGTCAGTCTAGATTTACAATCTACACGACTTGGAGCAAAGGTCCGCCTATCTATGAATAAATCGACCGTATCTCATTCTGATAGTGGAACTCAACAGACGGTGTGGAGATTTTATTTATGCTTGGGTTTGGGCGGAAATTATGCAAAGCTTGTAATTTTATTCTTGACTAAAAACAAAAAGTGTTAAACTAAAAGTGGAGGTAAAGAAAATGAAATTTAAGCTGATAAATATGTGTAAATTTTGTCTAGTTGAATTTTGCACATTTCTTGATTGGATTTGTGAAAGTTTAATCAAGAAGACCATTCCAAATAACGAAGAGCTGAAAGCGAGTGAACGAAGCGCGGAAATCTGCGACAAGTTAGGAGCAATCAACTTAGCGGTAAAGACAATATCAAGTAGTAAACTACAAGATATGTCAGTCAGTCTAGATTTACAATCTACACGACTTGGAGCAAAGGTCCAGGCTTCATAGATGGGTTGAGAGAACTGTTGAGCACCACCATGAAAGAAAATATTGAACAGAAACCTTCGAAAAGAAGAACAACATTTTACAAAGAATTATGCAAGCAAAAGAATTTATTAATTGCTTGGAATCATGTCTATGCCAATATTCAGAAATCAGATTATAAAAACATACGCGAAGCAGGGAAAAAATATAAGCAACAAGAGCTTAATAAAATCAATCATATAATTAAACTTTTGAAAAAGCCACCATTCAAATTTAGGGCAAGAGCTGTTCCGCTTGAGAAAAAAAACAAAGCGATGCGACCTGTTGCATCTATTGAGTTTGATGGAAGAATAGTACAACGCTGTATATTGGATATTTTACAAAATCATACCGGGATTAAAAAATACTATGAAATAACGACGAGCTTTGGCGGAATTAAAAGAAAAGGTATATATGATGCTGTTAAAACAATATGTAAAACTTTCAAAGACAATAATTATACATATTACATTACAACTGATATCAAATCTTTTTTCACAAAAATCAAAAAAGATGAAGTTATTTCTAAAATTAGAACTTTTTGTAAAGATGAACAATTTATTCAGGTATTAGATAACTCTATTAATTTGGAAATTGAAAATAGAGAAAAAATAGAAAAAGAATATCCTGAACTTCTTGAAAAATACAGATATGATATTGAGGGAGTACCTCAAGGAAGTTGTTTATCGCCATTATTTGGAAATATATATTTATATGACTTAGATGTATATATGAATGAAGATTCCAGAGTGGCTTTTTTTAGATACATAGATGATGTAATTATTATAGGGAAAACAGCCAAAGTAGTTAAGCAAGCTTTCGAAAAGAAATTGCTACCGATGCTAAAGCAATTAGGGTTGGATGCATATACCTTTGAAGAACAGGAAACCAAAGCTCAGAGAGGATATATTAAAGACGGTTTCGATTTTTTAGGTCTCCGTATTTCTGATAAAGTTGTTAGACCAAGTAATGATGCAGTTAATAAAATAAAAGCAGAAATTATAAATTTATTAAATGATGCTTTGAATTTTAAGGCTAAAGGTGAAAAAACTTTATCTGAAACATTAGATGATATTACCAAGAAAATAAAAGGTTGGGGAAACCATTATTGGTTTTGCAATGGAGACAGAGAGATTAATAATTTAGATATTAATTTAGATTGCGAAATAAAAAATTTTATTAAAGAGTATTTTCTGAAATTAGAAAAGTTATCTCCATGCAAAATAAGAGATAAAATAGGAATTACTAGAGCATTAATTTGTGCAAAACATAAAAGTAAAACTACCATTATGGCGGAACTAAAAAAGGAAAAAGATTAATCCTTACACCTTCACACATTCAAATTCATCCAAATGCTCAATGGTGAGAGTTGCCCATTTATTATAATCTGAACAGGAAATTAACCTATCAAAAGGTTTGTTAATTGTATATTCCAGAACCTTACCATTGAGTTTGCAATCTGAGATTAGTGTTCTAAGCAGCTTGTTTTGATTGCTTGGAGAAGCCTTTTCAAAGATGTTTAGGATATTTCCGGCCGTAGACATTACTTTTATAATGTTTTCTTTCGTCGTGTTATCGATGGTTTTATATTTTTCAACATTTTCTTGTAATTGCTTAATTTCGTTATCAATTTCAGCTTTTTTGACATCATAAGTCGCTTGAGGGAGTTTTCCTTCAAGATAAAAATCAAGAAGTCTGTCTTCTTTTAGCTTCAAATCATTGAGTTGATTGGTTATTTTTGTTTTTATAGTTGCATTAAATCTTGATGTGTCATTCAGATCTTTAAGAAGTTGAGCTTTTAAGGCTTCTTGTAGAGTAGGTGGAAGAGTGATTTTCTTGAGGACTTCATTTTTAAGCTGTTCCAAAATGATTTGCTCATTAACAATGCCTTGATGACATTCTTTACAAGGGTGTCCGCATCTCAAATAGATATATTCACGACCATTCTTTTTGATTTTCTTTTCAGGAGTGATTAAACAACCACATTCTTTGCAATGGATTAAGCCTCTGAATGTATAAGGTGTTTTAGCATATTCTTCCGTATTGTTGCGATTATGGTTGCCATTTGATGTAAATAAATTTTGTATGCGCTGGAATATTTCTCTGGTTGTCAATGGCTCATAAACATGCGGCATAAATTCACCTTTAATACACATCTCACCATAATAAAAAGGATTTGTCAGAATGTCATAAACGGTATTTTTACTGACAAACTTACCATGTCGTTTTTTCATTTTAGAATATAAACCCAATTCTTTAGATAGTTCCCAAATGGATTGAAGTGTATGTGTACCATTACTGAATTCTTGAAATAATCGCCTAATAATCGGGCCTCTGACTGGATCAACAATCACAATCGCTTTATTGTCATCATCATGCCGATTCAAATAGCCAAGAGGAGCCATACCTTGTAAAAGTCCCTTAGACCTGTTCATTTGAAAGCTTCTTTTGACATTATATGAGAGGGAATCAGTATAATTACCTGCCATTAAAACATTCATTTTCCAAGAAAATACATCATGAACGGGAGAGTCCTCATCTAGGATAATATGCTCTTTCATAAAATGGAGTTCGATTTTTCCGGCTTTTCGTAAACTGTTTAGTGCTGGATTATCTTCATCACTTCGTTGGAGTCTATCAACACAATTTACAACAATGGCCGTTTTTTTAGTTCGAGAGCGTATAAAATCAAGCATTTGATTATATTTGACTCGGTCTCCACGGGTGGTACTTTCTGTAATCTCAAATTCTTTGACAATTTTTAATCCCTTTTCTATGCAATAATCATAAATCAATTCTTTTTGAGCATTAATAGAAACTCCTTTTTCTTGTTTTTCACTAGATACACGAGCAAAAGTAATAGCTTCAGTGCATGCCTCTTTAATAACTTTCTGATACTTTTTTCTCATATTTATCACTCCATTGATTTAACACAATATTATTATGTCGTGTTAATTTGGGAATGTACGCAAAAAAATGCACTTTCATGCAACTTTTTTACTAATATTTTACTGATTTTTCAAAATGTTAGATTTTATATTTTCTTGCATCAGAGTTATATAAATCTGATCTGCTATGTCCTGTAATTTATCCTGAGGCATATCTTGGATATTATGGTATTGATAAACTAAGGTTGCAATCTTAAGTCTGGCGATTTCAGAAGCAGGGGTTTGGGAATTATATATCAAATTTTCTTTACAAAAATGTAAACTAACTTTTCCAGTTTTAACCAGATTATCAAATAACTTTAATGTTTCTATATTTGGCAGAAAATTTTTAATACTACAAACAACTAAGTTTATATGTTCATCAGGGATAGCTTTTATCTCTTGATACAGATTTTTAATGTGGCGTGTAGTTTTACGTTTCGCACAAATAGAATACTCTTTTATTATAGATAACTTTTTGTTACTACAATAGTTGGTCAATATATTAATTTTTGTATCAATATTAGAATATTGGGAGGTTATTCTTGCATAAATTATTGCTTTTTCCATATTAAATTTTCCTTCTATTGTTAAAATTAAAAACAATTTTGTAATGTCGCGTTTGAAAACAAATGTAAAACAGATTTTAAAAATATTTTTTTATTTTTTTTCAAACGATTAACTTGATTAAAAAATAAATAAGGTCATGAAGAAAAGTTTTTGTCATCAACGACAAATTCTTTTGTTTCATCTTTCAAAAAGACTTTCACAGCGGTTGTGTAAAAATCAATCAGATTACTTGTCATTTCATTTAATTCAATATCCGTAACGTCGGGATAGAGAATTGATAACTCATTTTTGAGTTTGCTATATGTATCAGTCATAACAGTTATATGTCGGGATTGAAAAAATATGTAAAACAGGAAATGAAAAAAATTTAATTTTTTATAAACCTCTGCTAAAATTGGCAGAGGTTGTAACTTCCCTTCCAACAAGAAAAGAAGTTAAAAAAGGCGCTCTTTATATAGGGAAATATAAGTTAAAACGCCTTTTTCAGTAGGATTTTCTTTTAACTTCTGATATTGCTATGTTGATCTGAATCAATAACAAAAACTTTTTTTTTACTATTCGGAAATTTTCTTTATCAAAGTTACGCAAACAAACAATTCTAAAAATAAAAACGTGAGGAGTTGTTTCATGCGAAAAAAACAGAAAATAAAATCAAAAAAACAAAGTCAACGTGCTTATAGTGGCTTTATTTCTAAAGTTAAATGGTGGAAAAAGAATATTGATGACATCATCTGTATAAGTAATATATGTAAAAGTGAATATGAAAAAAAAGAAATATCAGTCCATAAATTACCAATATGGAGGAATGTAACATCAATTCAAAGACTGGCATATTTCTTTTATTTTATGTCTAAAACAAAAGATTTTACATCTCTTAAACCATTCACATTGAATTTAAGTAAAGAATTTAGAGATAAACACCAAGATTTAACATACAAGAAGCTGAAAGCTGTTATGATTAAAAGAATGTATGGTAATCTTGATTATATCTTTAAATCATCAGCTAAGCCTATGATGGCTTTTATTATTGAAAATAAGCCTACAAAAAAAAGAAAAGATATAAACGATAAAGGAACTCACATACACGGGATTAGAGAAGTATTTAGTGAAGATATCGACTGTAAAGTAAGATTAGCGTTAAAGACATCTGTTTGTAGTGGTAAGAAAGAGTATAAAGAGCCTAAATATCATAATATGCTTCATACATCTAAAAAATATCATGAATGCGGAGCTGCTGGTTGGATGTTATATCTTAATAAAGGAGTGCATTCTAACAATGGTCTTTATATATCTCAACCTCTTCTTGAGAGAATACGTGATGATTACAACCAACGTTATAAAATATACAATGATATTATCAAAGAATTAAAGAACTTAGGAATTAAAGTTAGATACATCAAACCGGATACATTATAATTATATTTTATTATGCGTTGAAATTTATAAACTGTATGACAGAAACAGTATAAAAAGCATTTTACCTAGACATGCTTCAATTAATCAGATAATTAGCAGAAACACGAGCAGAAACAAGCCTAAATCAGCCCATAACAAGCCTTTTAGTAAAAATCTGAGTAAACCTATACAAAAAATCTACTGAGTCCTACGATCAAAAAACGGAAAAATAATCTAAAAATCTGTTTTACAATCCCGAAAAAACACGACATTTCAGTAACATCATATTCTTTTGATAGCTATAACACATCGTGGATATGTTATTATTATGTTTAACCTGTGTAAATTTTAGCAGAGGTTGAAGCAATGAACCTCATCTACAATTTTAATAAGGTATCTTTATTAAACAGCTATTAAAAAATTAAATGCTACTTTTTTTCCTTTAATCCTTTTTTCAGATTGTCCCAAGTTGAGTTAAATTTCTTATATTGAAATAATTTATTCAACATTTGGTCAATAAATTCTATTTGTGAAGGAATATTGGTTTTAAGACGATTTAATATATCTAATATTTCAAATTCTTTAGTTTTCTGTTGCTTTGAATCATCTTTTAATTTTGCTAATTCGTATTCACCTTGCGTTTTATTCAAAAGATATATTGCCTCAGGTAGTTTGTTAATTAAATTTTCCTCCATAGTCCAAAGTGATGAGATTAATTTAATTTCGTCATTATAATGTATTTTACAAAAAAAAGTATTGCTCAATAGACCTGAATAATTAGCCAAAGAATCTCTTATAGAGTTTTCTTTAACAGCATTAGCATAAAGGTCATAATATTTTACTAACCCAGATATTGAAATTTTTCCTTCAATAACATCTTCTTTATTAGGAATATCTCGAACAAAACGATTTAATATCCCATATAACCCAACGCATTTAATACCTAATGATACAATAATTTTTTCTTTTTCATAAAAATAAAAGACGAATGAAGAAAATAGAGATACTAATGAACTTCCAAATATGCCTAAGCAAATATTGTAGCAGAAGTTACAATCATCACATCTTGCAAAATATGCAGACGCCAATAGACTAACGACAGACATAATTAAAAATACATAAATACTATTACGATATACTTTCATTCTCTACCTTTCAGTTTATGCTACTTATGGTAATATATTTAATATTTCATTTCATAATATTATTTTAATTTATACACAGTGTAGTTATCAATCTCATATTAATTTAATTATAGCATATTACATATCCAAAGCTCCATAAACAACCCAGAAACAAGCGGTTTTGATAAAACAAGTAAAAGATAAGCCCACTCTGAAAATAATCAAAATGGGCTAAAATATAAACTTTATCTGTCAAACGGTTTAATATTCATCAGCTAACATAACGGTTAATACTCTGTTTGTAACATCCGAATTAGCAGGATTTTCAGATAAATATTGATTGTTCTTGTCATAATAATCTATTTTCCAAAAAATTTTCTGACCTTTATAATCAAAGCTGCCAAAATCATGCTCGCCATACGGATCATTGTCTTTAGTAAAGTTGTTAAAATGTCTGACTTTTTCCATAATGTTAACAACATCTATAAACTCCATAGAATCAATACCGGCAGTCCAGACAACCTGACCGCCAGAAAATGTTTTACGGAAATTATCATTTAAGGTTTTAATGTCTGTCATGATACACACCTTAGGCAGATATTTCAGAAGCAAGAAACATTTTGAATTTTCTTAAAGCCTGACGAACAGAAGTATGAGAGCGCTTGCCATAGCTTGATTTTTCGCCGGTTGTTTCATATTGAGGCAGGATAGACGCGATATTTTCAACCAAATGAGCAAGTGTAAACTTCTCAACACGGCACAGTCTCTCAATTCTACTGGCATAATCAGCAGAAGTTAAAGTTGAATATTTTTGTTCCAAAAGCCAATTTTCAAAATTTTTTAACATAATACACCTCCCTTATTGATTAACCGATACAATTTCAGTAAAAACAGCACAACCTCTTGCTTTTTCAGCCTGACACGCTTCCATAGCGTCACGCAGATAGTAGTAAATTGTTGGCATTAGAATTCCATTGACTTTGATTTGATACATAGCATTTTCCTTTCATAAATAGTTGTTGTACTCATTAACTATTTACATTATGTCGTGAATAATTTTATTCGGGAGCCCCTAAAACTCACGAAACTGATGACATTTTGCTACGATTTGGACGGGATTGCTAAGTTATGGACGGAAAATCTATTTGTTTATTGAAAATAAGCCATAAGTGATATTTTTATCTTTTTACTGTTTTAGACTTGAATTTCATATTTTTTCAAAATAAGCTATTTGTAGAGAAAATAATTTGAGAGAAGGTCATGAATAAAACATTTGATATAGCAGAATATTTACAAGGATTGTCAAAAGATTTAGTAAATGCATTTGATAAAGCTGCGAAAAATTCTCATCCTCAAGCGATAGGTTCGGGACGTGAAAAAGGTGTTAAGGACCAATTAGAACGTCTTCTACCTGCAGGGATTGGTGTTGGAAGTGGATTTGTAATTGATAGCTATGGCTCTATCTCAAAACAATGTGATATTATTATCTTTGAGCGGAACTTTGCCCTGAAATTCTCACCTAATGACGATGAGCTTTATACTTATTATAATTGTGAAAATGTTATTGCTGTTGGCCAAGTAAAATCACAAGCCGCTAAAAAGGAAGTTCAAGATTCAATAGAAAATCTTAAAAGTGTTAAAAATTTAAAGAGAAGAGAAAATTTAATAGATGATTTTATGGGACACAAAGTCAGTTCTTTCAGAAAGTATCTTGGAAATATGTCCGCGATGCCAGCCATTGAAGAGCAATATGATCCTTTAACAAAATCATCAGATAATATTTTTACTTTTTTAATTTGTAACTCTTTCTCAACACCAGATACCACAATTCTTAATGAGATTGAGACTATGTGTGAGCATAATAAAAGATACTATCCTAATCGTCTTTTATCGGTTGAAAATGATTATTGTTTTTGGCTTAATGGTTCATATAAGGTAGAACCAATGGATGCAAAGACTTTTACTTCTCAAAAAGTTCAGTGTTCTTTGGGGTATTTAATTTTAGATTTATTGAATATTATAAAACAGGGGCGTAGTGTCCCAAATAATAAAAATGTTTATTTTCCTGAATATCAATCTATACGTTTAGAGAACAAAACACTTCAGCTAACATCCGAATAAAATCTTATTTAGTTTAATAAAATAGAATAGTAGTTTTTGAAATTCAGCTTTCTATGGTTTAACGTATAATCACAACGTGGTGAAGCACAAATAAATCCTCACCAAAACGAATTAATTTTCATCTGAATATAAAACAATTCCAATAAATTTTTTATTTTTACGAAGTTATGCTTTCTATAATTTGGATTTCCTCGTTGGTTAAATTGTAGAGTTTATAAACTAAAGAGTCAATTTGCTTATCTGTTTCTGCGATTGTTTTTTGCAATTCTTTAATTTCAGTGGATACACGATTAAAACGTTCAAACCAATCATCCTTTTGTGAACCAGAAAGAACAATTTTTTGCTTTTTTAATTCATTAGTAAATTGTTTCCAATCCAATTCATACCAGCCATTAAGTTTACTGGTAATATTTGTATTTTGATATTCTGCCTTAAGTAATTTCAAAAACTTATTGGCAATCTTTTGAATATTTTCACGCATCTTTATTTGAATTGTAGAATATTCTATAAATATCTGACGAGTTTTATTGTTTATTGATGGAATAGGAAGATTATTGAACATATCCTTTGTAAAGGTTATTCCCCCATTATATGTCATCGAAGAATACTTTTCTGTAATATAAAATATAGGAAGAGAACTATTTAAAAACGATAATAAAAATTTCAAAATGTTAATATCTTTATTTTTTATAATTAATGTTGACTTTCCGGGAATGATATTACCCACCTCATCACTACAAACATCTAACAGAGTCAGACCTTTTATTATTAATTTAGGTGTATTTGTCTTTTCAAGGTATGTATTATGAAAAATATTACTAAAATCTGATTTCGTACACACAGGATATAAATAACTATCTCCTAGATATTTCATTTCTTTATATCCCCATCTACTAACATATTTAGAAATAGTTCCTGTATTTATTACTTTATATTCATCTTGAGTAACTTGCATATTACTATACAATATTGGTTTTAATAGATATGCATCACTTGTTGCACAGGCAGATTCACAAATGGATAAATCTGACATATGTTGCTCAACATTTTCTATCTTTTGGATAATTTTCAATGAAAGTGTAAAATATGTATCATATCTATATGGGCTAGGAATAGTATTTTTTTCAATACAATAGGAATTTTCCATTAAATAATCTTCTATAGTTAAATTTTTAGAGCCTTTTTTGCTATAAACTGATACTATAGAATCTACCAGAGCATCAGCAAATACATCCCTACCATATTTTCTAATTTTTATAATCTTATCCAAAAGTAAAGTTCTAATACTTTCTCCAAAAGGTTTCCCTAACCATTTGTCCGGCGTTATAAAAGCTAGAAAACCAGAATTATTTAACAAATTAAAAGATTGCTCAATGAAAGGAATATAAATATCCCAGTTACCTGTTGCTCCTTTAAATGTTAATCCAATATATTCTCTTTCTACGGGTTGATGCTTTGTCATTGCTTCAGAGTCAATATACGGTGGATTCCCAACCACAACATCAAATCCACCACTTTGCATAATTTCAGGAAATTCTTTATTCCAATCAAAAGCTTTATCACCAGCCACTGTAACATCATTAATTAGTGAATTACCACACTTGATATTATTATCTAAAGCTGTCAATGGATCTTTTTTATTGGCTGTTTTCAACCACAAAGCCAGTTTTGTAATCTCTACAGATTCAGCATTTAAGTCAACCCCATAAATATTATTTGATAAAATATGAGTATCTTGGTTAAATAATTCAGACTGAGTTCCCTCAAAGGTAGCGATTTCTTCATTTACTTGATTTCTTTGCTCTTTTAAGTAATCAAATACCTGAACCAAAAAAGAACCAGAACCGCAAGCAGGATCTAAAACTTTAATATTATCTAATGCTTTACGATATTCTAACCAAAAATCTAAATGCGCTTTGATAGTTTTATTATTTTTTTGAACCTTACCTGTTTTTATTCTCCGCCATTGTTCATCATCAATTTTAGGCAATTCATAATAACCAAGTTCTTTTTTCTTATCTTCCAACCAACTTCCAACGGATTCATTAACAATATATTTGGTAATATATTCTGGAGTATAGAATACACCATCTTTTTTGCGTTTGCCTTTTTTCTTATCAAAATTTTCGCCATTTATGGCTGATTTCAGCTCCTCTAAATCAGTAATAGATTGTTCAAAAATATGTCCCAATATATTAACATTTAAGTCTGAATCGAAATCATATCTTTCAATAGAAAGAATTTCTTTCAAAATGCTGTCTTTGATAATCAAATTATCAATAATATTATCAGCTTTGAATAAGCCACCATTAAAGCGGTTGATATTTTCTTGCGGATAACCTTGGTCTATTGCTGTAAACAAGCCTTTGATTTCGGTCCACAATCTTGTATCTGTCATATTAAAACGAGCGGTTTGTGTTTGATGTAGAATTTCTTTAAACACTTTATATGGTAACAATCCTAAATCTTCACAAAAACAGATAAATATAATCCGGTCTAAAATCTTTTGTGACTTGGTTAATATTGCATTCTCATCAATAGAAGGATTGTTTTCCTTGATATGTTTAAATAATTGGCTTCTTAAATTTTTATAAACGCCATAAAATTCATTTGTAATGCTTTCATCTGCTTCAATTTTTACTTTCAGCAAATCATCAACTTTTGAATTTCCGTTTTGAATGAATAAATTACCTTTAGCAAGTAAAGCGTAAAATTCTCTTAGTTTCTCAGTTTTTACTAAATCAACTATATTAAAAGCTTGATAAACAGAAGCATCATTAGCAGGATAAAGACGTATTTCTACAAAATTAGATACAATTACCCATTTACACTTACCACCGCACTTTGAAACATACGAAAAAGCTTGTTCTACGGGAGTTCTGTTATCATTTTTGCGGTTTTGTTTATGGTCCAGATTGGTATAAGCATCTTTTAATTCAATAACAACACGAATATCTTTATTCTCAGCCGTCAAATATCCCAAAACACCATCAGGCTTTGTTCCATCAGTTTTGGATTTATACTCTTTTTCTAGATTAAGTTCATTTAAACCGCGCTCATAAGTATAACCTAAAACTTTTCCGAAAATATCATTTAAGAAGTCAGATTGTAATTGTTCTTCTTTTTTCGTGTAAATAGATTTTGTATCTATTTCATTTTTCCAACGCTCAACAACTGATAATTTTCCTTCTATATCTTCAATATTTAATGAAGAAAGAAGCAAACGATCTTGCAAATATTTTGCTGGAAATAATGTGTTATACTTAGTCATTATACAAAACCCACCGTCTATTTGTTAGAAAGTTGGGTTAATCCTTTAAAAAGTCTTGTAATTCTTTAATTTTATTGCGTATAATCTTCTTGAAAGTAGAGAATTGAGTGCTGATTTTTTACAAAATTTTATATAACAAATAGACGGTGATTTCTGTATATCGTTTATTTGATGCATCTGTTTTTACAAGATTTTTTATAGTTCTTATAATCAGGACGCAATGATTATAAGGATTTTTTTATGTACTACGCATATATCAGGGTCAGTACAGACCATCAAAATGTTGAAAATCAAAAGCACGAGATTTTAACTTACTGCAAGAAACACAATATTCAGATTGATAAATGGATAGATGAAGCCATCTCTTCGCGTAAACCGCTAACGGAACGAAAGCTTGGGAAAGTACTTAAACGACTAAAGAAAGGTGATATTTTAATTGCAACCGAATTATCCAGATTAGGGCGCAACCTTCTTGAAGTAATGGGAATTTTGCAAAATTGTCTTGAAAAGGATTGTCAAATCTGGACTTTGAAAGAAAATTATCGCCTTGGATCAGATATACAGTCAAAAGTTTTAGCGTTTGCTTTTAGTTTGGCCGCAGAGATTGAACGCCAACTTATTTCCGAACGTACCAAAAATTCATTAAAGCGCTTAAAAGACGAAGGCAAGCATCTTGGCCGCCCTCATGGGTTTTCGTATAAAAAGCTGCAAAAGAAACATAACAAAATTAAAGAATTGCTAAATAAAAACGTTTCAAAGGCAGAAATCGCCCGACTAATGGGATGCTCTTGGATAACCATCCATAGATATATAAAAGCTTGCTTTTAGAGGGTTACAACCCCTGCAAAATTTAGCAGAAGCACAAAAAAGAGGTGGCCGAAACCACCCCTCTGAACTAATATACAATAATTTATTTCTTCAATCTTTCAAGGCATCTGTTGAACAGATTTGGCAGCAATGCTTCACCACAAAGTTGCCTGAGCAGGTCATCACTAGGCCGAGCCCATGCCGGTATTGCTTTAATAAAATTATCATCAAGTCCGGTTAATGCAAATATCTCAGCAACGCTATATGGTCTCGGATCACTATAAATGCTCCGCCCTTGCGCATCTTTGCCAATCAGATCCCCCGGGTGCAAAGTCCAATCACCGCATAAAGAACCACTGCCTTGAATGATAGTATGGTTGGGCTTATTCCAAGAGTTCCTTGCAAAAGCACTGTTTTTATGCTGCGCCTGACTTGGTGTTCCATTCGGATTGACAACCATTGAGCGCGACCACCCCATTTTTTCAAAGAATTTGATAGCAGCTTCACCAGATGGTATCAAACGAATAAAATCCTCTTGAACAGGTGAAACATACGGAATGCGGTGAAATTCATTATCAGGATCTCTCATGCGGCTAGAATCAAGCATGGTGTATACTTTTCTGTCACCAATAACGTCAAAGCAAGTCAGTTGCTTGTCATCAGGAGCCGGAAAATCCCACACCTGACCGCGCCGACACAAGATGATGCCTCTTTTTCTTGCCTGAGCCGTACCATAAAAGCTGGCATCAAGAATTTTAGCATGAACGTGAAAACCATCTTTTCCGAGTTCATCCGTGATGTGTTGAAGAATGGTCTTGCAATTAAGCCTATCCGTTATAATTTCATCTTGTTTGCTACTGATGAAGTAAGGTGCGTTTTCCCACATTATCCAATCAACAACACCTCCCAACTCAATTATTTTCTTAACAAGCTGTAATGCATACAAAAACAACCAAGTTGTCTCATCATCAAGATGTTGTCCTCCAGCCAAAGAGAACGGCTGGCATGGCAACGTGAAAAGTATGCCTTTACAGTTTTTTTCTATATGCAGTTTTGCTATTTCATCAATTTTTGCGGTGAAGTCACCATACACCATTTTGCTCTCGGGATGCAATCCTTGATGAAAGCGTGCTCTGTTCGGTAGTAGTTCAGTAGCAACTGCACATTCAAAACCAATATATTTACTTTTTGATGTTCCAATGCCACCTGAAGCACAGATGGCCGTGTAATAAATTACGTGTTCCATAATTTAAAACCTTTCTTATTTGTTCAAAGTTAAATCATAAACATGCCAGCTATCGCTATACTGTCGGTGAGAAAACACCTCTAAGTATTGTTGTCCCGGACACATTTGTTCAATCATGTCATAGTAATAGTCAGGAATATAAACGGTATCCAAAGTTTGACGCTCATAATGAACTGAATTTAGCTTAAATCCTTCCATTGGATTTTCAGGACTACCTTTAGTGGCAATAAGTAATATTGTATGCCTATTATCACTCCAGCAGCTACCCGGCTTAGTGAAGTCCCGATTCCAAACAACGCTATCGACATAATTAAATTGCCAACTATCAATTAAGTTCATAGCCACAGCCAAATCTTTTGGTCTGACTACTAAAAACAGCAGAGCATCATCAGCCATCGGTAAAGAAGTCGAGCCAAAGTCAAAATCATCGGGTGCGAAAGTCAAGTCTACCACAGCAACACCAAACGTTTCATCAGAAGAAGCAATTTTGGCGTTTTCGACCTTTGCGGCAAATTCGTCTGCTTTAGCGTCTTTTTCTCGTTTTCTTTCAATAGCTTTTTGTTCATCCTCATATTTCTTCTTCAACTTCATCATTTTAGCAACACTTGTTGGAGTCTTGGTTTTCCGAGCTTCCTCGACAGCTTTATCAAACCAACTGAAGTCAGCTTTTTCAATTTTCTCTCGATGATAACGGTCCAAACCATACAATGTTTCAACAAGAGAGGTCTTGCTCGGTAACCCTTTTCCAGGGTGCGCACCTGATCTTGTAGGGATGCTTTGAAGAATGGGTTGCAGAAGTCTATTATAATCGAGAACTCGAATTGATACCTCGACAGATTTCGTTTTTCCAGACACATACTTCGTCGGTGGAACCTGTGTGTAAACAAACCGCTTTAAGTCATATGCTTCAATCGCCTTAATAATGGTAGGAGAAGCTAGAGTATTTTTAATAGTATTCTTAATAGTAATTTTGTTTTTCAGAGAACTTTTCATGATTCACATCCTTTAAATTGTTAAACCAATTTGCAGGACGGGCCCGTTCTACGTTTTCTTTATACTTCAAGAAATTAAAAATTAAAAATCATAAAAGTGGACAGATAAATTTATTTATATGAAAAAAATTAGATATTAAGATAAAAGATAAGAAAGGTTAGAAAAGAAGCATAGTTATAAAATTAATGTTTCTTTTTTCTACGCTTAGTTTTTTGCCGTTCATCGCGAATACGCTGAACATCAGGGATGAAATATAAAACGTGTCTGGGAGTATAGTCTGTGTAAGTTAATTCACCATCTTTTCTATATTGAATTACAGTAGAAACGGAACAGCCAATTATCTCAGCTGCTTTTTTGGCATCACACCAATTTTTTTTAGAGTTGAGATTATAAGCTCCATTGGGGTAGGTGTGATGAGAGGGATGGTGGTGTTCTTTTAAGTATGTATGGATGTCTTCAATATTACTACATTTGCGATTGTCATCATAATCTAATGAAAATTGTTCATTTCTTTTCGTGTATTGGTTTTTAACTATCCTTTTAAATGTTTTTGGTGAGCACTCTAATGAATCTGCAGAGTCTTGAATACCTAAGAAATCAGAAGGTTCACCTGTGAAAATATTTCTTCTAGGTTTAACAGTCTTAGCATTGCATTCATTAGCCCATTGATTAACTTCTATATAGAATACATCTTGACGAGTTACAACATTTGATAAATGATTACGAATATCTTCAAAATTAAGAGGTTTATGAGTGATTACATCAATTGCATGACATTCGGATTCTTGTAAAAATTGATAAAATTTTAAGAGTGCTGTTTTGTTTAGTCGTTTGCCTTTGCTTTCATTCCAGAGCCAAAACAAAAAGTCATTAAGAGGTATATCTAAACGGTAATCATCAAAAAACTTTTTTATTATAGAAAATATATTTTTCTCTGATAATAGGCGACAGATTGTGTTTAGATCAGCCGGTTTCGATGGTGTTTGTGTCGGACATAGTAAATATAGCAAAAGTACAGGATGAATACTTTGAGCTAAGATTTCCCAATCACAATGATTATTAAAGAGTTTACGACAAATTCTATCAATACGCTTGACATATTCGTATGCCGTCCGCTCTTTACAGCTATGCGTATTCAACCAACATTTAAAATCTTTTCTTAAATCTGCCATTTATACAAACTCCCAACCTCATAATAAATTAGTCAGGTTTAAGAAAAAGTAAAACAGAAATAATGTTGAACCTCTGCAAATTTTAGCAGAGGTTGGATTTAATTAAAGGCTGATTTTGAGATAAACAACTATCCCGAATGGGTGGTTGGATTTAAACAGTATTAAGTGCTTGTAAAATAAAGGATTTCATCTGGGATAGTCCGTGTAGCAAGCGGGAAACAGCCTTTTTGAAAGTATCTCACACGGACTCAGCTAAGTTATTGATTTATAAAGAAAAAAGTCGCTTTTTGAGCGACTTGCAAGAGTTGGCTGGAGTGAGCTTGCAATTCGCGGACTATTATTTTGTATATAACCTCGGTGTATTAGGAAGCCGAGGTCGATTTTTTTATATTTTGTAGCCAAAATAAAAACCAGGTGTCTTGAATATATTTAGGAATCTCTTGAGTTATATTAATTTTTTTCATCAATTTATCATTTAAACAGAAATTATATAAAATCAAGAATTTAGATAAGGGATATCCTTTTTTATGCTTGTTCTTTGGAAATAGATATTCTTTTAGATATTTTATTGCTTCAGTTGTTCTGATTTCGTTCATATTATGTATGACTGAAGATGAATCATTATAGTCACGTTGTATTATAAATTCACATAACTTATTATATTCATTTTGCATATTAGGTAAAAGACGGGGAAGTACTGCAGCTACTTGTCTCGTTAAAAATGAACTTTTAATCCAAAAATTTTTATACTTATCTAGATAATCATAAAATTGTTGGCAATCCTCATACTTAGCGGCAAACCATAGATAACTATAAAAATTAAATTCTTGATTTTTGAGTTGTAGTGACTTTAAATATTGAGATATTTTATCTAAAAATTTTTTATCAAATTTTGATTGGCCAATATTCCAATCAGTAACTAAGCTAACCAATAAAAACAACGTAATATCATCATATCTACTAATGTTTATAAGAGATAGAAATATATTTGCCGTTTTTTTATTAAACCCTAACTTATACAGATAAGAACAGATATTTGTTCTTAAATCAGAATAGTTTTCAAAAATTTTAGGCAGATATCTTAGAATTTTAGTAAAATTACAATTACCAGCGATAGTTAAATATCTTTTTAATACTTTATCATAATATCTATATTGTTTATTTTGTTTCCAATGTCTTTTAAAATGTTTCATAAACGTTTGCTCAGAAGGATGTTTTTCTGAAAAGTCATTTAATATTATATTTTCATCAAATAAGAAATGTTTTCTTGCTTCTTCAGATGAAAAAATACGTGTTTTAGACATATTAAGAGCTAATCCTCTACTTTTTAAAACATCTGAAATGCAACGTAATGTTTGTTTTGCTTCTTTTATATCATTAACACCGATAATAATATCATCCATCCATCTCAAAAAATGTTCTTTTACTTGTTGTTTCAATACGGAATCAATTTCAAATAAAAAGGAATGAGCTAATAATCTAATTGCTTCTAAATTAATTACGGGTATCCCAATCGCATAGCTAGGTAAATAATCTGGTCGCCATGATAAATTCTCTATAGTATCAAAGATTAAATCAAGTAAAACTTCATCACACTTAATATATCCCGATATGACACTTCTTAATTCTCTCAATCTGATACTATCATAATAATTAGATATATCTGTTACAATAAGATATTTTTTAGTATTTGTAAAATGAAGAATTTCTTTTTGATAATGCTTCCATTCTGAAAACCAATCACCAGAACTCGTTTCTATTTCATGAGGTAGTTTAATAGCGGAATTTTTATCTCTAGAATAATAGGCTTGTTTGGAAGGAGCTTGTTTCTCTAGTTCATGACAAAAAGGTTGAATGAGAGCTTGTAAGATAAGAGTATCACTAGGTGGTAATACAATCATATGTCTACAGATACCTAATTTTTTCTCAAGTGTATATGTAATAGGAGCTTGAATTTTATATTGACCAGAAAGAATTTGTTCATTTATTTTGCTTGTATTTTCATCTAGCCTTCTATGAAAATCATAAAAGTCATGCAAATCAAGGATAGGCATAGAGCGCATTTGATGTTTTACTTTATTTTTCCATAAATTTTTCAAAACATTTTTTTGAAAAGGCTGCTCTAATTGAACTTGTCTTTGTCTGAATCTATAAGTTATTGGCATCTGTATCCTAGAAATATGAGTTATAATTAATACAATGATATGTTAGAAAATACTTAAATGCAAATAAATTGTTTGTTTAACATATCAAAAGAAAAATAAAGCTAATATTAACAAATATCAAATAGTATCCATAACTTCGGTGTCATAATAACCACAAGTTAGCAAGTAAGCAAAACTTGTTGTTTAACTAATTTTACGTCGTCTGCAATATCTGTATATGTATCTAAATCTTGAGTAGGATTTTTAAACCATTGTGTTGGACTATCGCATTTAATAAACTTGTCAAAAGGTGCTCTAACTGTATATTTCAATTCTTTATCTTGTAAAGTGCAGTCTTTTATAAGCAGTTTCAAAAGTTTATTTTGTTTGACTGGTGAAGCACTATGTATGATTTGTGAGAGATTACCGGCAATATCAAGCAAGTTTTCAACAGTTGATTTTATATCTTTTGTAATTTCTTTATACTTTGCGATTGAGTCTTGTAAGCGAGTTCTTTCAATATCAATCTCATTGATTTGACGATTATAAATTGTTTCTTTGATTTTTCCTGATACATATAAATCAGTTAAGTTATCTTCCTTATTCTCTAGAATTCTAAGTTCTGTTTGCAAATTACCTTTAATGTTAGCATTTAAGAGTGCTGTATCTTCCATATTTTTCAAGACATTTGCTTTTAATGTTTTTAATACTTTTTCAGGTATTTGTATTTTACTAAACAGTTCATTTTCCAATTGTTCAAACAAAACATTTTCATTAACCAAGCATTGTTTGCAGTTGCCTCGTAAATGGCTGCATTTAAGGTACACATACCTTTTGCCGTTTTTCTTAATTTTATGTTCTGATGTAATAGCACAACCGCAAGTTTCGCATTTAATCAAACCTCTAAATGCAAAAGGAATGGCTTTATATTCTTGTTGATGGCTGAAAATTTCACGGCTTTTGGATTGAAAAACTTCTTGAACTTTATCAAATAATGCTTTTGAAATGATAGGCTCGTATATATGAGGAATAAGTTTACCTTTAACCTTCATCATTCCATAGTAAAAAGGATTTTTTAATATATCTTCTATTTTATTACGGCTAATAAAGGTGCGTTTGTTATATTTGGCTGATTTTTCAAAATGATTTTTTTCTTTAGATGTTAAACCTAATTCTCTTGATTTATACCAAAGACTTTGTAAAGAATGCAAACCGGTCGCATACTCTTCAAATAATATTTTGATAATTGGAGCACGTTCAGGATCAATAATGACTGTTGCTTTTTTATCTTCATCTCTTGCATTTAAATAACCGATAGGAGCTAAACCTTGCCACTTACCGTCAGCCCAGTTTTTCTTTTGGCTTGCTTTTACTTTATCAATCATTGTATTGACTTGAAAATTAGCCATAAGAACGTGCATATTCCAAAACGTTAAATCTGTTGCAGCTGAATCTTTTGTAATAATCAAGCCTTCTTTCAGAAAATGAACTTCAATTTTTCCTTCTTTGCGAAGTTGATTTAATAAATATGTATCATCAAATGATCGTTGAAGTCTATCTACATAGTTGCAAATAAGAGCAACTTTTCCTTTACAGTTTGTAGCATAATCAAGCATTTCATGATATTGTTTGCGTTCTCCTCGTGTGCTACTTTCATCTATACTAAAATCTTTTAAGATAGCAAAATTATTATCTTCACAATATTTTGTAATTGTTTCCATTTGTACATCAAGAGAAACACCTTCATCTTTTTGGCGTTTACTAGATACACGAGCAAATAGTATAGCTTGTGAACATACTTCATCTGGGTCAAAGTTTCTTTTGGCTTTCATTATCAATCCTTTCAAATCTAGGTTATAATATTATTATGTCGTGTTAATTTGGGAATGTACGCAAAAAAATGCACTTTCATGCAACTTTTTTACTAATATTTTACTGATTTTTCAAAATGTTAAATGAAAATATGGCATCAAACATTCCACCACAAAACATTTGATGCCAATATTTAAGATTATTTGTAATTTTTTTGGGATTTCATAATCGTTTGAACAGTATCAAAGAGAGATTTATCAATAAGTTTTTGGTAATTATGAGGAGAGTTTATACCCATAATGCAAACTTCCCCATAATAGAATGGATTTTCCAGCATATCACATATACAACTCTCGGAAACAGATTTGCTATGTCTGTTTACTAAACCTAATGAATGTGCCAACTTTGTTAGTTTTTTTATTGTATATTGTCCAGTTGCATAAACGTTAAACAACTCAACAATAATTGGAGCTTGCTTAGTATCAACGATAATATCAATCTTATTGTTTTTATCTCGAATACATTTATAACCAATAGGAGCCAAGCCTCTATATTTGTCATACTCTCTCTTATATTTTAAACTTTCACGAATATTGTTTTTCAATGATTCAATATACATTTTATCCGTTATATAATCCATGTTATTTGTTCCTTCTGTTATTAAAAACAATTTTGTATTGTCGCGTTTGAAAACAAATGTAAAACAGATTTTAAAAATATTTTTTTATCTTTTTTTCAAAATGTTAACTTGTGTGTTTTGAGAACAGGAAGTTGTTTTATCTTCTTCACAAAGAATTTCCCCCACTTCAGAGAAAAATGTTATAAAATCACTAGTAATATTATTCAATTCACTATCTTCAACATTGGGATAGTAGACAGATAATGATTTTTTCAATTCAAAGTATGGATTAATCATATTACAATTCCTTTATGACACGTTTATTATATTTTTGTTGTGTCGTGCTTGATTGGGAATGTAAAACAGGAAATGAAAAAATAAGTGTTAGAAATTTAATTTTTTTATTTTTTTTCTGAATATATAGGCATATTATATTGTCTAATATGAAAGGATTAAAAATGTCAGGGATAAAAGTTGTTAGTTTATTTGCTGGTGCTGGAGGATTAGATTTAGGTTTTTCTCAAGCTGGATTTGATGTTATTTGGGCGAATGAATATGATAAAACAATTTGGGACACGTATAAATATAATCATAAAGATACGTTTTTAGATACACGTAGTATAATAGATGTACCTTCTTCTGATATACCCGAAGCAGATGGGATAATTGGAGGACCACCATGTCAAAGTTGGAGTGAAGCGGGTAGCTTGAGGGGGATAAACGATCCTCGCGGGAAGTTGTTTTTTGAGTTTATTCGTATTCTTAAAGATAAGCAGCCAAAGTTTTTTTTAGCAGAAAATGTTTCTGGTATGCTCTCCAAAAGACACTCTAAAGCAGTTGATACAATAAAAGAGATGTTTAGGAATGTGGGGTATGATTTATTTGTAAAATTAGTAAATGCAAAAGATTATGATGTTCCACAAGATAGAGAAAGAGTCTTATATGTAGGTTTTAGAAAAGATTTAAAAATTAATTTTGAATTTCCAAATCCTCATGAGAAGAAATATACTTTAGAAGATGTATTAAAAGATATTTGTGGAAAAGAAGTTCCTGCTGGCGAAAAAAATCATAAGTCTAGTAATTGTGTAATACCAAATCATGAATATATGACAGGAGGTTTTTCTACTATCTATATGTCAAGAAATAGGGTTAGATCATGGAATGAGCAATCATTTACCATTCAAGCAGGTGGTAGACATGCTCCAATTCATCCTCAAGCTCCAAAAATGATAAAACTAGAGGCAAATAAACAAATATTTGTGCCAGGAAAAGAAAATTTATACAGACGAATGACTGTAAGAGAATGTGCAGATGTTCAAACGTTTCCAAGAGACTTTATTTTTCAGTATGAATTGGTCGCAGATGGATATAAAATGGTTGGAAATGCAGTTCCTGTCAATCTTGCAAAAAATATTGCGTTGCAAATCAAAAAATTTTTATAGAAATATATAAAACTCTCTGCTAAAGTCTCCGTATTAATAATTATCATATGGAGATTTTTTATGCCTTCAACTTCTAATGATCATGGTAGAGCTTTTGAATGTATGTTAGTTGATCGTCTTCTTCACAATTTTCTAAATCTAAATCAAACGGAAAATTGTATACGTTGTCAGCTTCGAGATAGAGAGAAAGTTGCAGCATTGAGCACAGATATTAGGTATGATATGCTAAGCGGAAGTCAAATTATTAGTAATTGGATAATAAGTATACTAAATACTCATACAACGTATGAAATTGATAGATTAGATGATACTGCTGCAATGGTAGGAGACGTTACCGATATTTGTATTTATGATGATCAACAACATAAGCGGTATAATTTTTCAGTAAAATATAATCATAATGCCACGAAACATCAAAGAATTCCTGCATTAATGCAAGCGTTAGGTTATGAAAAGAATAGTAGAGAAGATATACTTTATAGGCAAGAATATGAGAATATTAAGAATAATATTTTAGCAGAAATAGCTCATAGATTCCCAGGAACAGAACAATATAGTGAAATAAAGTCTCAAAATCCAACGTATATAGATGAAAAGATTTATTTCCCATTATGTACATTTTATAAAAATAGCATAAATAATAATCTAAATAGAGATACTTTACAGAATTTATTTAGGTTTTTAGTTGGGAATGTTGGTTTTTATAAATGTATTAATTTTCCTAAATATGTAGAGATAATGGATTTTACAAATATTTCAATTCCTACAGAGTGTCGTATATATTTGAATAATAATTCTCACATACGCATAGAATTTAATAATGGTTTTGTTTTAGATATGAGATTACATACAGCTTCAAGTTCTTTTTCAGGACTGAGCTTAAAGTTTGATACACAGATTTTAGAGTATCCTGAGAATATGGAAAAAATTATATACAATAAACCGAGATAGAAATGAAGCTCTTATTATCAATTAAACCTAAATATGTAGAAAAAATATTTTCAGGGAAAAAACGATTTGAATATCGGAAGATAATTTTTAAAAGACGTGATTTGGAGGCAATAGTCATTTATGCCACAAAACCAATAGGTAAAATTGTTGGCGAGATGAGAATACGGAAAATTCATCAAGATACTCCTGAGAATATATGGAATAAGACTAAAAATTTTTCAGGGATAGAAAAGGATGATTTTTTCAAATATTTTAGAGATAAAAATATTGCATATGCTATAGAATTTGAAAATGTCATTAAATATAATAATCCTATTAGCATAACATATGCACCACCGCAATCGTATAAATATATATAACCTTTTTGTAGATATTAACTTACGCACGACTTATTGACATAAAAGTCATTAAGTCAAGCCCTTGTTTTTATTTTAAATTCCCAAATCGTAGCAAAATGTCATCAAAAAAGTGAAATTAGGGGGCTCGCGAAGTCCCAAATACACTGCATAATGTAAATAGTTAATGAGTACAACAACTATTTATGAAAGGAAATTGCTATGTATCAAATCAAAGTCAATGGTGTGCTAATGCCAACAATTTATTACTATCTCCGTGATGCTATGGAGGCTTGCCAAGCTGAAAAAGCAAGAGGTTGCGCTGTATTTACTGAAATTGTTAGTTTATAAGGAGATAGTATCATGTTAAATAATTTTAAAAATTGGCTTTTGGACAACAAATATTCAGAGTTAACTTCCGTTGATTATGCCGGTCGTATTGAAAGATTGTGCCGTAAAGAAGGTTATACTTTGGCTCATTTGGTTGAAAATATTGCTTCTATCTTGCCTCAATATGAAACAACCGGCGAAAAATCAAGTTATGGTAAAAGAAGTCATACTTCTGTTAGACAGGCTTTAAGACGGTTTAAGATGTTTCTTGCTTCTGAAATATCAGCTTAAGGATAAGTCTCATGACAGATATTAAAGTCTTAAATGACAATTTTCGTAAAACATTTGCTGGTGGTCGGGTTATCTGGACCGCCGGTATTGATGCTATGGATTTTATAGATGTTGTTAAAATTATGGAAAAAGTCAGACATTTTAACAATTTCACACCTGATAATGACCCGTATGGCGAGCATGATTTTGGCAGTTTTGATTATAAAGGTGATAAAATCTTTTGGAAAATTGATTATTATGACACAAACTATCAATATTTATCTGAAAATCCTGCTAATCCAGATGTTACAAACAGAGTCTTAACCGTTATGTTAGCAGATGAATATTAAACTGTTTACCAGATAAAGTTTATAATTTAGCCCGATTTGATTGATTTTAGATTGGGCTTATCTTTTACTTATTTTATCAAAAACGCTTGTTTCTGGGCTGTTTATGGAGGTTTGGGATATATATAGAAACTATATTCTAGTAAACATAAGATTGCTTAATGTATCATTATCTTGATTATGTTTTAGATGCATAATATAAATTCGTTCATTATCAACGATACTTTTATCAAATAAATTATAATGTTTTTCAGACACTTTATAAACATCTTCAAAGTCCATAGATGCTATGGCACCAGAGATATAATCGGGTATTCTTACTAATTCATCAAAAATTTCTTTATTATATTCTTTTCCACCCCAAAAACCATATACCTCATTATTAGATACTCTCTTGTTTAGTAAACTTGTATAACCTATACGCACCAATTCACTTATAACACCATTTTGAAAATCTGTTATTTTATCTCTATCAGATATCCATATAATATGTTTGGCATTTGCTTTAATTAAAAGAAACTCTATAATATATGACATAATATGCGTTGTAATGCTTATGTTTGATAGTGTTTTAAAATCAATTTCTTTTCTATTAAGATAATTTCTTAATTTTTTCAATTTATGAATAAATTCTTCTCTTTTTGTCTTAGGCCAATTTTCCATATTTTTAATAGTCTCATCTAAAACTTGTTTACTGTGATCTAACGAAAAAACGTTATTTTTAGCATCAATTATAAATGCTAATGAAAAAAAATATGGAGCCTCTCTAATATAATTTACGGCATTATCCGAAAGATGTTTAAAATCTTTAATATCTTTTGACAGATGTTGTTTTATCCCGTTTCTTAAAAGATAAGGATGTGTAAAAGGATAAATTGTAAAAGTCATAACATCATTGGGTTTATCTTTATCATCAAGACAATAATCACTAACAACATACCAAGAATCAACTTGTTTAAATTTGTTATAAAATTTATTCCATTTTTCAACAAAATCAGGAAAGTGACTAGATAAAATTGTTTTTCTATTCATAACTTGTTTGTTACCAATATTTACACATTGTTCCCAAGAAACCATCATCACAAGCCCTACATTTATTTCCTTCATACTTCCAACTTGTAACAACATCATCAGTAATAGTAAAAGTTGTTTGACACTTCCAATTATAAATATTTCCATAACTATCAGTAGAGATAGATGTTTCAACATAGCTAAAATATTCTGTATGTTCATCTGCTTTATAATTATTTGTAGGAATTCCCCAAGTATTTATTAAATTGATTTTACTTGATCCCATCCATGAATCTACAACTTTTTGATAACCAGTTTCTGTTGCACAAGCACTTAATAAAAACAACATTAAAACATAAAATATTTTGCGCATTATCATATTACCTTGTCTTATATTACTTATTAGCATTTATAATGAGGTTATCGTTGTTTTATAAAACATTCAATAACTTTATATATTGTATCAACTTGTAGCTATTTTTGTTTAGCTAATAGCTTTGCTAAAATTTACATGGGTTAAACATAATAATACCTATTCACAATGTGTTATAACTATCAATTTCTTTTGATATTACTGTAATGTCGTGATTCTTCGGGATAGTAAAACAGATTTTTTAATTATTTTAATGTTTTAACTTTTAGGTCTTGAGAACCTGATGTTTAATATCTTCATTTATATTTTTTCTTCATATAACAACAATTTTTCTTTTAGTATAGGTTTGCTTAGAAAAAATGAATCTAGTAGTCCACGACTCATTTATGACGCAATGGACGGCGTTTTATTTTAAACAGGTATATTAAAGAGAACATTTGAAGGTATGATCCGGTCTGTTTGTACTTTTTGATTATTTATATAAATTTCTTTTGTGCTATAAGTTTCTCCAATTTTTGTAAAATCTCTTATATGTATAATTTCGTTTGACATCTTCAAATCAGAAGTTGTTTTTTCAATAACTTCATTTATGTAATCCCAATCATATTGTTTTAAGTCAATTAAGATATGGAAATGCCAATTTATACTATGTCCTTTTTCCGCAATAGCAATAAATGGAATATGCTTTTTATTCCAATAACGACTTTTAAGCAAATGATATTCAAAACGAGACATCATGCGACGCAATAAATCTAAAGACACATCATACTTTTCACTTCTATAATTCATTGGAAATTGAATTGATAAAAAATGTGAGGGATATTGTTTAAATATCCATTTTGATATGTCTTGTTTTGTTTTAGTTTTGTCAGATAGTTTCAATAATTTTTGAGATGGAGTAATATCATCATTAATATTGTTTGTTGTAGGAGTATGATTATCTTCTAGAGAAATAAAAAATATTTTATGTGATATATCTTTTATAGTTTTATAAAGATTATTAATCATAGTTAATATTTTTAATTTATACATATTTATTTTATCCTTACATTACCATATTATCAGGATTAGAACAAAGTCACTCTGTTCTAGTCCTAAAAACAACCGAAATTGAATATAAACTTTAAGCGCAATTAAAATACTTACTCAAGTTTTCATTCAAAGCTAACGATTCAATAGAACAATCAATTTAACATTTTCTGCTTATAAAAATTTCCAAAATTTAAAAAAAAGTCTGAACAAAAACTGAACATGTAGGGATAAAGTGCTTTAAACTATACAATAAAAACAGGTTATCATAACAAAAAAATATAGAGACATTTACATCTCTATATTTTCATTTTTAACATAAGGGTGTTAGAAATTCAAAGTTAAATATCGAGTAAATAAAAACAGCATACCTCTTTATTCATCTTCAATTTCCACAAAAGAATTAGTTTCTTCATCTATGGTAAAACCCAAAGTAGCACTATATTCTTTAAATTGAGCCATGGCTTTTTCTTGCATCTTTCGTTTTTCATATTCAATATTTATGTCATAATTCCTCAAATTATAATCAATTACAGGATAATATGTGCCTATGTTAAGAAGATTAAAGATTGTGTCATCTTTTCTAGGTTTAATTATTTGAGGATAATCTCTCAGATTTTCATCAGGGTGAGCCGTTCTGTTGGGAATTGTTTCAGCTAAAACTGCCGCCAACCTCGGAAGAAAAGACTCAGCTAAAACTATATTAATAAGATTATCAGAAGCCCATTCAGGAACTTTATATTGAGGCTTATTATAACACCATGTTTCACCATTAGGAAATCCCAGTAAAATAAGTTTTTCTTTAAGATTATAAATCCTAGCATCAGAATAAGTAACCTTTCCGTCTTTATCAACAATAGGTCGTCCTGGGTGAACTGAACTCATACCGCTTATGCTTCCACAGTCACTTGTAATTGTGCTTGCCGGTTTATCCCAAGATTCTCTTTTATAACGTCCTTTACGATCAGAGCCACTTTTTGAACCATCTTTATTTTTAGGCTGATATTCCGTAGCATTATCCCAAGCAGATTTTCCTGTTGGTGTATGACTTAACATTTCAAATTCTTGTTTTGTTAATTTAGGAGTGGAATAATATCTATTATATGGCATATCAGGGGTAATTGAAGGTAGTTTACCAATCGCTTCCATTAATGTAATTTGTTTTTTAAAAGGAACAGGGAATTTCCAAATACCTTTTTTAGAAGCAAGTAAAATCATACGTTCTCTAGCTTGCGATGTGCCATAGTTTGCCCCATTTATTTTATCAATATTAACCTCATAACCAAGTTTTTCTAATCTATACTTAATATATTCTGCAATAGTTTTTCCTTCTAATATATGTTGTAATCCTTTAGGACTAGCAGTCATATAAGGAGGAACATTCTCTATCAAAACATAGTCATTTATGCTGTCAACACCTTCAATTATATTTAGTATAGGAAGGAATAATTGTGTTCTAATGTCATTAAAATCTCTTTTTCCTGCAAGGGACACGGTTTGACATGGAGGAGTCGCTATAATAAGTTTACAACCTTGTGTAATATGTTCATCAATAATTTGTTTTTGTATGTTTGTATCAAATAAATCACCATGAAATACTTTAACTGAAGGATAAATTTCTTTATACCATTGGACTCTAGGAGCTTCATATTCTGCAGCAATGACATTTTTGACATGTGCATATTCTAAGAAATATTCATCAATTCCAACATTGGAACATAATGTTGTTGAGCGAATAGGCGGTAATGCCATAACTTCTTGAGGATATGGTACATAATCCATATATACGGCGTTTGGATTATATGGCTTGTTATTTTCTGTTTTATGTTTTTCTTTAATCATTTGGATAGCCGTTGCTCTAGTTGGTATTTCTCTATTATCCCAACCTTGTTTAATGGCAGCTTCAACAGCCCATTCCTCTAACATTGAAATTTTTTTAGCTTGTTCTTTTGTCAAACCATATGTTTGTTTTATTTCCTCAGCTTTTGTCTTATGTTGCTCATTTATTTTTTTCAGGTCTGTACGCATTCCCTGTCTTGTTTTTATTTGTTTGAGATTAGTAGATAGTGCTAATTCGGCTCTTAAAACTAATTCCCCACATTCAATGGCTCTATCTAGTGCCATATTGTATATTTGAGGATTCAATCCTTGAGTGAGATAACGAGTTGCCATTTTTTTCATATAATCTCTTACTTTTGAACCACCATCAATATAGTTTGGCAATGCAGTAATATCAGCTGGTGGAATGGGGAGATTTACGGCAAGAATTGTTTTTATGTCTTTCTTTTCTTGTTGAGTTAAAACAACTTCTGGTATTGAATTTGCTACAGGTACTAAATCTCTCATGCTGTAATCTCCTTAAATAAAAAATTTTTTTTCATGATAAAACTATGTATTTAAGAAAAAGTAAAATAATCTACTGAAAACAGCATAAAATTATTTGTTCTCATACGTTATAAAGGGCAAAAGTCAAGCTGTTTGGTATAGTGCTAACTTTTATGTCTGAAGAACAAAAAGTTAATAGTTAAAATATTCAAAAATGGTAAAAATGTTATTATGTGTAAAAATCACAAAAAATAAAGGCTCAAAATGATAAAATATTGATTTTTAATGATTGTTGTAAAAAGATAGTCCGAAGATGATTCATATTTAAGCCTATGATGATATAAATTTTCGGACTCGTTTAAGTTGTTGATTTATAAAGAAAAAATCGCCATTTCTGACGATTTTTGAATTGTGGCTGGAGACGACGTGCAGTTTCCGAGTATATTTATTGTATTAAAAATTAAAGAAACTTGTTTTTTTATCTTTGAAAGTATAACATTTTTATAAAGATTAAAAAAGGAAACAATATGTATAAATATAGAAAGCCATTGGAAGCACACGAAATAGAAAAATTGCAAGAGTTATCACAACTCAATTTCTCGACAATGAATGAAACGGATGTTCGCGAAGAATACATTACACCGCTGTTAACTTTATTAGGATATAAAAAAAATAGTGATTATGAAGTAGAAAGAGAAGAAACATCTGATTTAATCGATATGAGTATAAATATTGGAAGTAAGCGGTTAAAATTAGATTATAAGTTTAATATAAGAAAAAAATATTTTTGGCTGATTGAAGCTAAAACAGGTAAAGATAAGGAAATTACAAGAGAAAACATTGCTCAAGCCTATCTGTATTCTTTACACCCTGATATTAATTGTAGATTTTTTGCAGTATGTAATGGTTGGTATTTTAACTTATATGATAGAAATCTTTGGTTATTTAAGAATGCTAATACAGATATTTTTACTCCCGTATTACAAATTAAACATGAAGAGTTGAATAAAGAAACTTTTGATAAATTATACTCATTTTTAGGGTCATCAGAGATTATTTTCAAAATCAAGGAAGATATTCTATTAAAAGATATTCAAAATACATTAGAAGCAGAAATTTATATGGACAGATTGAGAGAATTTCAGGGAAAAGTTGATAAAATTATATCTAATGCTTCAATAAAAGTTCGTGAGAATATATGGAAAAATAATGATTTTGAGGAAAGATTAAAGAAAAATAAGAATAACTATAAACAATTGCTACAGCAGCAAAGTTTTCAAGGTATTATTGATACAGCAATGAATCATTCTATGACAATTTGGCAGGTAGAAACTGTATATGAAGTAATTAAAGAGAAAATACTACCTTATAAAGAGTTAACAATAGAATCTCCTCAAGGTTTTCCTAGATCAGATATATTTTTTGATTATTTATTTTTATGTCCTTTACGCCCCATTCAGATAGAATATATATGGAATGTTACCTGTCTTTTACGTTTTTTATGTAGCGATACAGACTTAAAGGGAATGATTTGTAAATATAATAGAGAGAAAATAGAGATTTCTCAGTTGTTGGATAAATATTTATTAGATGTTTTTTCGTTTTTTGAAAGCCGAAAAGATATAAGAGTTATTATAATTTTATATCCATTATTTTATAGAATGATTAAGTACGTCTTATATTATTTTAATAACCCAGATATAGTCAGTAAGTATTCAATCATTAGAAATTTCAAAAATAAATATTTATCCGAAGAAGAATTATCTCACGATTACTATTCTCAGGGGGGTGAAGTTGTTTATTTAGCACAACAAATAATGCTATTGGTCGAAAAAGATTTTATAAATAAAGCTTTTGGTAGGAGTGATTCATTAGCTATAAAGCAAACCTCCTATAGTATTGGGGACAAAATAAATACTGAAGTTATAAAACGAGAATTGTTGATTATAGAGACATTTATAAATGAATTATCTAAAAATCTAGATATTGATAAATTAAGAGAGCAAATCCCTTCTGGAGAGGAAGACGAGATGTTTTCGTTTGACCGATATTACCAAAATCCATGGATAGTTGTTTTTCTTTATATTGTAAGATGTTGCGGTAATTTTCCAGTATCTCAAGAAGTACAAGATAAAATTAGAGAATTGACTGAACAAAACTTAATACCATTATTTGACTATGCACGATTTAAAGGATTAGACACTAATAATGCCCATGATACGGATTTAATAAAACAATTAAATCTTAAAATTGCTGATAAATCATTAGAAATTGTTCAAACAATTAAGGAAAGCATTACAAGATAAGTTAAGATTGTTTTTCAAACTCATTTAATAGCTTAATATGTATTTTAATGCCATAAAACCGATAACTCTTTAATGAGTATATCTTTACAATATGTTGTATTATCTAACATATTGAATTTAACTGCTTTAATTTATATTACACCTATAACATCAATTTCTTGCATAAGGTTATCAGTTAAGTATAGGGCATTGATGATTTTTTGATAATGGCATATATCATCAAAAGTAAGTTCTTTGCCTTTACGGTCTTTGAGCCATTTTTGCGCTGGTTGGTAGCCACCGATATAAAAATTCCAAGCGACTTCCGGAACTTTATCAAAATATTGAGTATCGTTGATGAACACTTTGTCATCAGTATAGCTTAATTTGGTTACAATGTTATCGCCGCTCACCGGATAGCCGATGGTTAAAGTGTTCAGTTTATCGCTTTCAAGTAGATGGATTTCACGGATTTGTGCTCCCAAAGCAACTAATTTCCAAAACTTAGATTTATCTTTAGGATAAGGAATTTTAGGAAAATCAATTTTCAAGAACTCTTTATAAGTCTCACGATATTTGGGAGAGTGCAAAACAGCATAAATGTAATCTAAAACATCTATCGGAGCAAAAGTATCTTTTTCATCTGTCTTTTCTTCCGTGAATTTAAGTTTTAAACCATCAGCAAACTTTTTAATGATTGTGCTATCAAAGTTCGGGTGCCGTGAATTATCTAAATCTTCATACAAATAGAGAGGAAATAAATAACCGACTTCTCCTGTTGACAATGAAACTAAACATCTATCACAAATATTTTTCGTCAAAAATACATGTTGAAAATCAAAAGTTGTTTGTTTTTTGCATGTTAAAAAGCCAATATTTTCTTGCAACATATGTTTCATAATATCATATCTTGCGCGTTGAATAGTTTTAGTATCATAAAGCACCTTTCTTATATCAAATGGTCTATAATCATATGATATAATTTTTTCTGACATCAGATTGAATTCTTTTTTATTATGTTTTACATACTCTGCATCTTTTCCTGTTGCAACACCGGCTTTGTAAGATAAAAACAAATTATTAACCTTAAACCCTTTATCATAAGTATTTTTATTTGTAAAATCTTTAGGAGCAAAAAAGTAATTATCTTTTTCGCACTTAATAGAATTAAAAGGAATATTATCTAAACTATGTTCTGATAAAAATTCGTACTTGGCTTCTCTTTTACCGTACAAATCATAGTGATAAACTTCAGCTAATTGATTTTTTCTCTTTTTGTTAGTTTTTATAAACAAATTGATAGAAACACCTTGCATAATATCAAATACATTCTCATCTTTTGAACCATCAGGACAAACTTCATTTTTTCTAGAGTTTCCGTGCAGGTCAATAATATATATTTTGTCAAAGGTTTCCAGTAAAGATTGTCTCATTTGACGATGAATAGTACCATCAATAAAGCTATTGTTTGAAATATAAGCTAAAATACCTTCGTTGTTCTTATCTATGAAATACTGTCCATATCTGATAAATTTAATATAATCATCCGATAAGGGTTGGATATTTCGTTCATTTAAATTCTTTTTATATACTTCACACAGATTAGTTATCCATTCCCCTTTATTTGAACTACTCACACTATACGGAGGATTGCCTAAAACAACCATTACAGGAACTTCTCGTTTAACCTCATTTGCTTCATTCGCTTCTTGTGATAACCAATTAGCAAATAATGTTCCGCTATCTGGATGAGGTTCTTCCAAACTATTTGTTAGATAAACCTTTAACCTGTCATGTTGGGTTGCTTCATAACCGGTTTCTTTTAGCATCAGGTTTAATTTCAAATGAGCCATAGCATAAGAAGCCATAAGAATCTCAAAGCCATGTAAGCGAGGTATTAGATGTTGCTCAACATAACCCGACCACATCCCTTGCATGGTAATAAATTTCTCGTGGATTTGACGGATAATTTCTGCCAGAAATGTTCCTGTTCCCGTAGCAGGATCTAAAATCTGAACACGATGCACATCTTTTTTTATTAGAGCAAGCTTATCACCTTTTTTAGTTGTCCCATACTTGCTATCTTTTAATGAAAGAGTTATTTTAGAAGTATCAGCCAAGCCTGAACTTAAACCAAATTCATTTTTCAAAATATCATCAACGGCTCGTACAATAAAATTAACGACCGGTTGCGGCGTATACCAAACTCCACGGCTTTTACGAAGTTTAGGATCATATTCACTTAAAAATGTTTCATAAAAGTGGATTATTGGATCTTGGGTTTTAGTTGCTTTACCAAAATCCTTTAATATGTCAGCAAGATTAACAGCAACAAATATATCAGCTAAATCATCAACAATCCATTTAATCCGGTCATCAAGCATAGGTCCGGCTATATATCCGAACAAATTGCGCAAGAAAGGATTAGACTTTGGAATACATTCACAGGCTTCTTGTCTTGAGAATGTATTTAATGAAGTATCATTTAAACGCCCTGCAAACATTCCATAAGCTATCGTTTGCGCATAAACATCAGCAAATTCTTCCTTTTTAATGTCACTAATCAATATTTTTTGAAAAGCGTTCATTTGATCCTGAAGTGTTCTATTGTCATAACTTTCATCATCACTATTCAGAGCGTTTTTGATAACATCGGCTAAAAGTCTTGCTTTTCCTGCCATCATTTTAGCTAATTTTGAAGCAGAATGTATTGTTTGACCTTTATAAGCACAAAAGTTAACAATTAAGTCATTAAATGTTTGAAAATTCTCCGGATTGGCAACAACTTTACCGTTTTCAATATGCCCAATCCGGATTGTCGTAACTTTTTCACCATCACGATAAAAACGAAATTCAAGATAATTTGTGATGATAAGGTTATTTAAGCTGTTACGATAACGGTCAAATTGTTCTTTATGATTTTTATTATCTAAATCATCATCAATATCTTTGGCTTCTATATATCCCAAAGGAATATTATTTTTAGTTATAACATAATCCGGTGCACCACAAGAAATACGGGCAGGCTCATTGGTCGCAATAATGCCAGTTACAAGTGTTTCGATGAGGGTCTGTAAATCTCCTCTATAAGAATGTTCACGAGATATCCCTGTTTTGAAACGTTTATTTATCTCATTTATGTAATTAGCAATAGGCATTATTATTCCTTAAATCTGTTAATCAAATTACTTTGATTGTATAAAGTTCATTTTCTAAAAGCAAGTTTTTCAACGATTTTTTGACAAGAAAAACAGTTATAGCTTAATTTTGCGATATTTCGATTAAGTGACATTGACGTCATTAAATCAAAAACAAGTATTTTCCGTCCATAAATTAGTAATCCCGTCCAAATTGTAGCAAAATGTCGTTGGCAGGTAGCGTTTTAGGGGCTCCCGAATTAGGAAATACACCGCATAATATAAATAGTTAATGAGCAAAACGACTATTTATGAAAGGAAAATGTTATGTGGTATGTAAAACTCAATGACACCATTCTCCCAACTCCGTATCAATATTTTGGTGACTGCTTGTCTGAGTGTCAAAGATTGAAGCAAACAATGGTCGCAGTTTGTACTGAGCCGGTTTTTGTTAACTAATTTAAGGATAAGGAGATTGTGTTATGTTAAAGAATTTTGAAAATTGGTTGTTGGAAAATAAATACTCTGCTTTGACTGCTGCGGATTATATGGGACGGGTTGAAAGATTATGCCGGAAAGAAGGTTATACACTTGCTCATCTGGTTGAAAATATTTCTTCTATCTTGCCACAATATGAAACAACCGGTGAAAAATCAAGCTATGGCAAAAGAAGTCATACAAGCGTTCGTCAAGCCTTGAGAAAATTCAAAATGTTTCTTGCTTCGGAAATATCTGCTTAAGAGGTGTGTTATGACAGATTTAAAATATCCTGAAATAACTGTAAATATCTTAGGTGTTAATGGAAATGCTTTTAATATTCTTGGTATCTGCACCTCTGAAATGAGAAAACACAAGCTACCAAAATCAGAAATAGACGCCTTTTTCAAAGAAGCAACAAGCGGCAGTTATGATGATTTGCTTTGTACTGTTATGAAATGGTTTAATGTGGAGTAATAACAATGACAGACATTAAAACCTTAAATGACAATCTTCGTAAACATCTTATTGGTGGTAAAATTGTCTTAACTCAAGGCATAGAAGCAAAAACCTATGAAGAAATTGCTGAAATTATGTTAAAGATAAGACATTTTAATAATTTTACACCAGATAATGATCCTTATAATGAACACGATTTTGGCAGTTTTGATTATAAAGGTGAAAAAATCTTCTGGAAAATTGATTACTATGACAAGAATTATCAATATTTATCAGAGGAGCCGGCCAATCCTGATGTAACAAATCGTGTTATGACCGTTATGCTGGCAAGCGAATATTAAACAACTTTTATTAACTGTTCCATAGATAAAGTTTATAATTTAGCCCGGTTTGATTGATTTCAGGTCGGGCTTATGTTTTACTTCTTCTATCCAATTCGCTTGTTTCTGGGTTGTTTATGGAGCAATGGGATATATTTTAACAAGATATTTATGTAAATTCAAAAGATTAACCTCATTAAAATTTTAAATGAGGTTGATTGAATGAACTTCTGCTAAAATTTACAAAGGTTGAACATAATAATACCTATTTACAATGTGTTATAACTATCAAAAGGAATCTGATATATACGTAATGTCGTGAATTTTGGAATTTGTAAAACAGTTTTTTTATTTATTTTTCCATTTTCAATAAACAAAAACAACTTCTCACTTCTGGAGTTTAAATGTTTCAATTTATTTTTGGATACAATTCTCAAAATCATTTATGTTATCTAAAGCAATGTCTTTCCATTTTTTATAGTTGGAGCAGGAAAGTAGTTTATCAAAAGGTGCCTTAATCTCATATTTTAAGACATCATCATCTAAAATACAGTTGGTTAATAGATTTTTTAGGAGTGTATTTTTCTCATCCGGTGTCGCAATTTTCATAACATTTGATATATCAGCTATAAAATCTAAGGCTTTTTCAACATCATCTTTTAAGGTATTGCTTATATCAGTATATTTTTTAGATCTTTCTTCTAGTTCTTTTCTTTGGTCTAGATACTTTTGCTTTTCAAGTTTATATTGATTTTCAGTAATACCACGGTCAAGAAAATACTCCCATAAATGCTTTAATCTGTTGTCAATAACATTAATTTCATCAGTAATTTTCTTCCTAACGCTGGCATTGACTTTCTTTTCATCTTCTAAGGATTGGATAATAGATGTTTTAAGTTGGTCGTGCATAGTTGGAGATATTTTAATTTTATGAAAAATCTCATTATCAAGCTGTTTTAGTATATTATTTTCATTAACTAATTTTTGATTACAAGTTCCTTTTTGATGGCTACAACGAAGATATACATACTCTTTATTTCCCTTTTTATGGTGTTCCGGCGTTATGGCACAACCACATTTGCAAGTAATCAATCCTCTGAATACAAAAGGAATACCCGCATATTTTTGTTCTTTGCAAAATCTTTCTTTTTTTCTGGTTTCTAGAACTTTTTGAACTTTATCAAATAATTCTTTGTCAATAATCGGTTCGTATATGTGATTTACTTGCCGGTAATACATTTTTATAGGTTTTTTAGTCTTTTCATCTATTTCTTCTTCTTTGATATACATTTTTCCATAATAAAAAGGATTGGTAAGAATATCATGTATCTTGTTTCTGCTAATTGGACATATCTTACCAAAATTTTTAGATCTAGGATTATAATTAGGTTCTTTTGACATTAATCCTTTTTCTTTTGCAGAATGCCAAATACTTTGTAATGAATGAACTCCGGTAGCATATTCCAGAAATATTTGTCTTATAATTGGTGCACGTTCAGGATCTAGGATAAGAGTTGCCGGATTTCTTTTATTTTTCGGCACATTTAAGTAGCCAATAGGAGCTAATCCTTGCCACATACCAGCTTCACGATTATGTTTTTGACTGCGTTTAACATTTTTATTCATAGCAGTTAAGTACATTTTTGCAGCTAGAATACCAAAGTCATATCTTGCAAATTCATCATCTGAACTAAATTTATCAAGAACTAAAAACTCATTAATAAAATGGACTTCGATTTTATCAGCTTTAAGTAATTGTTGGATTTTTTCACATTCAGAAAATCCACGTTGTAGTCGGTCAAGAGTATGGACGAGAATTGCAGTCTTATGATCTTGTTTTTCTATAAACTCAATCATTTCATTAAACTTCTTACGACCGCCACGAGATGAACTTTCTGTAAATACAAATGCTTTATATGATGGTTCAATAATCTTAAAACCATTTTTATAAGCGTATTCTTCTATCTTTTCAACTTGTGCTTCTAGACTAGCTCCTCTTTCTTGTTTTTTACTTGAAACACGTGCTAACATAACGGCTTGTTTACATTCTTCAACTTCTATTACTTCTTGATATTTTTTTCTCATGGCTAATATTCCTCTTTTTTAATGTATACATAAAAAGTTCGCTCATTATTTGTTATCAAATTGTTTTTTCATAATATTATTATATCAAGACAAAATGGGAATGTACGCAAAAAAATGAGTGGTTTTGTAACTTTTTTACTGATTTTTTACTGATTCTTCAAATGGTTAACCTAATTAAAATTTTTAATGAGGTTGGTTCGAATAATCTTTATTATCAATATTAGTGTTTTGCTTATTTTCTTGATTTTTTAATGCTACTTTGACTGCTTGTGTATAAAAATATCTCAAGTTTTTAGTAGCTTCCTTTAGTTCATCATCCGTAAAATCGGGATAAAGAACTGATAACTCTTTAGCGAGTAAGTCTTTATCATTTGTCATGTTATCTAGAATGTTGAATGATGATTTTTCTACTAAATTTTTTGAGATGAATTTTCCAAATAGTATATTTTTTTATCTGCATATAAAAAAGTGTCCTAAGTTTTGTAGCTTAAGACATTATAGATTTGGTAATAGTAACTTTGGGTTCCTAAGACACCGAAGTTGATGTAATTGTATGAATTAATTGACTTTATCTATTAAAACACCTTCTTTAGCTAGAAAAATCTTAGCTTTTCCATTGTTTATTAAGTTGGCTAGATTGTCATTTGGTAGTATATGAGATTTTTCCGGAGCTATGATACGAAAATTATATTTTAAGTTGTTTATATCAAATATTAACCAATCAAGACTTTCTGTTCCTGTATATGAATCATAATAAATGTATATATTCCTATTAGGTTTAGCATGCCTTTGTAAGTTATTGATTATATCTTCAATTTCAGATTCATCATGATAACGAAAATAAATTACTTCTTTTTGCATTATTTCTCTCTATAAAAGTTTATAACAAATATTTTATGTCAAGATTAAGAAAAAATGTAAAACAGATAATAAAAAAATTTTAACTATTTTTCCAATTATGATATATTTTAACTTCTAGGTCCTAAGACACCGAAGTTGATATGTAAATGTAGATGTCTAATATTGCTGTTTTTGAAAGTGTCTTGTTTTTTGACCATATGACTCAGTTGATTTATTTGGTATAGGTTTACTTAGATTTTCGTTAAAAGGCTTGTTCTGGGTTGATTTTTGATTCTTTATGTGAGTGTTTTACTTAGGATTTGCAGGATTAAAGCATTTGTAGATAAAAATTATTTATATACGATTCCAGTCATATAGTTTATAAATTGATGTATTTAATCTTGATACCATTGTCTTTTAGTTTTTTAACGTCTGACTTATATTCTTTATAAAGTTGGTTGTAGTCATCACGGATTTTATTAAGAAGAGATTGGGATATATACAAACCATTATTGGAACATGCTCCTTTATTAAGATACCATAACCAACCTTTAGCACCTTCTTTAGTATATCCTTTTTTAGTTTGGAGCATATTGTTGTATTTTTGGGCTTTATATTCTTTCTTTCCATTACAAACAGATGTCTTTAATGCTTGTTGAATCTTATCATCTATTTTTTTATCAAATACTTCTCTGATACCGTGTATATGTGTTTCTTTATCATTTATATCTTTTCTTTTATTCTTATGTTTATTTTCAAGAATAAAAGACATCATAGGTTTATCAGATGACTTAAAGATATAATCAAGGTTACCATATATTCTTTTGATGATAACTGCTTTTAGTTTTTTGTATGTTAAATTATTATATTTGTCTCTGAATGGTTTACTCAAGTCTAATGTAAATGGCTTAATGTTTGTAAATTTCTTAGTTTCTGCCATAAAGTAAAAGAAGTATGCCATCTTTTGTACTTGAGTTATATCTCTCCATATTGGTAATTTATGAATGTTAACTTCTTTTGTGGAGTGTTCATTTCCATATATATTACTAATATAGAGTGCGACATCAAATTTATTTTTGTACCAATTAACTATGGAAATAAAAGCTCTGAAGCTGCGTTGGCTCTTCTTTTTTGATTTTATTTTCTGTTTTTTTCGCATAAACAATTCTCCAATATTTTCTTTCTAGAATTGTCTGCTTGTTCGGATTTGATAAAATAAATTTCCAAATAGTATATTTTTTTTGCGTACTTTTAATGTTTTTTAATGTATAAACAAGTCACTAACCTCATTAAAATTTTTAATTAGGTTTAATGTTTTATTTTTATTCTTTACTTAAAACTGATTTTTATTTTAGAATCAAGTTGGAGAAAAGGTGCATGAGTGGTAATGATATAAGAATACAATTTCAAACATGGTTATCTACACAAGAGGCTGGCTGTAAAACTCTTAAAACTCGAAATGAGTATGTACAACGCATTAATCGAATTTGTGAAAGATTATATTCTGGCAGAAGTGAAAAAGAATGGGATAGGTTACTTCATAATATGTATCCAGTACTTTTTATTTATGTTTTATGTGCGAAGAATTGGAATAGTCCCGAAAAAATAAAAATAGAACGCTCTTATGATTATTTGCTTAATGGAAGTTTTGTCACATTAGAAGATAAAAAAATATTAAAAAGCAAAAAGTTCCGAGAATATTTAAGATATGTTTGGGATAATAAAAAGGAACGGTTTAAGAACCATACGGCTATATATGCGTTGTGTGATTTTGTTAGAAAAACAGATTATGCTTCATTAAAAACTAAATTTAACGATATGATAACAACCAAAATAAAACATCTTGAAACCATTAGCACGACGATTTTATCATTTGATTTCATTCCCGCAACAAAAACAAAATCTATGCGGATAATTTCAAGAAATGGATGTGATGATTTAAATTCATTTGATTTGGTATATTTTTTCAAATGTAGTAGGAACACCATACAAAATCTGTTGAAAAGAAAAGCTTTGTGTTATTCGGACGTAGATAACAAGTTGTATTCAATTCAATATATAAATGAATACTTAGCTAAAAAACATTCTGAATATATCAAAAATAACAATACCAAACTACTACCAAAAGAAAATAATAACTCTGGTAAATATACTAATAAACTACTACTTTTATATGGTTTCTATAAAGATTTTGTCAATGGCGGCAGTAATTTTGAGAAATTCTTGATAAACAAGGATGAGAATATTCAAACGGATTTAATCGTTAGAAATGATATAATTAGCGTATTTAAATTTTTCAAACGTAATAAAAAAGTACTCGACAGTTTGGATAATGATTTTATATCTTTATCATCATTTTTTTATAATAAAGACTTTGACTTACCAACTTTTAATGAAGATTGGTTACCTAAATTTATAAGATTATTACAAGAATATAGTGATTCCGTAAAAGATGACACCTCTGATAATATGCAAGAAAGACTTTTTTCATATTTAGAAGCCATACAAGTGTATATTAATTCCGCCAAAGAACAGCTAAAAGAAGATAATTGGTGTACCCTTGATGAAGCTGTAAAAAATACACCATTAACCAAAAAGATCATACAAGGATTAAGGGAACGCAATAAGATTACATACACACAATATTCAAACAAGGTTATAAAATATCTTAAAAGCGATATAGAAAGTATAAAGGAAATGCGCAAATAAAACATCCAGCAAAGCAAAATTTACAATAGACAGCTTTTTCGAAGGCTGTTTTTTTGTATTTAAGTCAAGTTATCTTGGTATGATGATTGTTTGTATTTTGTGTTAAACTTGAGGCATAATGAAAGAGTAGCTCGGGCGCCCGTCCTACAAAATTTTAACAATTTTGTATGAAAGGAACGAGTTATGAGAGAGCTCAATTTAGATAAAAATATTATTGATAACGAATTATTAGAAAATCCGGCTGATGCCAACCAAAATGTAGAAACCGAAGATGCTTCAACTCTGAAAGAAAATGAAGAGAAAGAAAAATCTTTAGAGGAAGAAATTAGCCAAGCTTTAAAATTGCTCAGGGATAATAAACTTTCCCCGTCCGAATATCAGGAGTTGTATAAAAAAGCATTTAGTGCAGCAGAAAACTTGTTGAAAGCTGATTTGGAATTGGCTCAAAAATTCAAAAATCTTCCAACGTCTGACGGCTTCAGAAGCGACAAATATAAACTGAAAGGAGGTGAAACAGACGTAAAGACCAAGGCTAGAATTCTTGAAGTTGAATATGGTATAGACTATCATCGGGCATGGGAAATTCAGCAGATTGATGATGAGTTAGTTAAGGAAACTATCGAAGAAGCAAAGAAGAAAGGCAAATTACCAACTCTTGAGTTGGCTATAAGATTGTTTCGCAAAAAACGCTCTGCCGAAAACAAAGCGAAAAAAATGGAGGAGAAACGCAAGTCTTTTGCTGCAATTCACGGCTCCGGAGTAATCAAATTAGATGAGGGGAAGTATAACATCATTTATGCCAACCCAGTCTATGAAAGCGAGGAGAACGATAAGAATTTGACCGTATCCATTGATGATATGAAAAAAATTCAAATTCCGGCTGATGACAATGCCATTCTATTTCTTTGGTCGAATTCAACGGATTTAATCGCTTCCTTGGAAGTTATTACAGCGTGGGGATTTACTTACCGAGAGCATGCAATTTGGGATTTTGGCAAAGCAAAGACCGCTGAACTTTGTTTCGAAACCAAGCACAAAGTTTTATTAGTCGCTACCAAAGGAGATAACCTTCCAAAACCTAAGCTAAAAAAAGCATCGGTTTATCAGGAAAGAAGCGAAGCAACAGAGGTTAAGCCGGAATATTACTATGAAACCATTGAGCGGATGTTTCCAGGTTGTAACTTTTTGGATGTTTTTTCAGCCGAACCATGCAACTCTAAATGGAAAACACTTTTTAACAAAGATGAAAAGGAGAAAGACAATGAAGAAAATTAATGCCGCAGTAATGTTTGCCAACGCTGGTATAGGTGAGTTTTATGCTCACCTTGCCAATGTCAAAAATATGGTAGCAGTGGAATTTGAGCCTGAGCGTGCAGACATATATAAATGCATATATCCCCATTGCTATGTGATTCCGCAGGATATAAATAAAGCAATGGATGAATTTATAGCCAAATCACGGGAAACCGGTTGTTCGCTCCTGATGGCATCACCTCCATGTCAGGGACACTCCAAAGCAAACCAAAGCGAAAATAAGGATGAAGATATCCGCAATCGTTTGATTTTGACGGTTACGGAGGCTGTTGAAAAAGGAAATTTTGACACTGTTATGATCGAAAATGTTCCCGAATTCTTAGATTATTCGTCGGACACAATCCTGCCAGAGCTTAAAGGAAAAAACATCCGTCAATATTTGAAAGAATTTTTTCGGACACATGGATATATGGTTAATTTTTATCAGCGTGTTGATGCGCGTAAATATAGTTCGACCCCACAGCAACGTGTTCGTGCGATTGTTTTGGCCTCCAGAATAGGCGAATGGAAATTACCACCAATATTACCCAAAGAGCAATGGGGAAACTTGGAAAAAGCTATTGGTGATTTGCCTAGCCTTGAAGCAGGAGAACGTGGAGCAGAAAAATATGAAAAAGATCCGGTTTGGGGTAAAAAATTAAATATATTAAAGTATTATAACGCCCCGTACTGGCCTGAACGTGATATCGAAATTATGAAACATACAGCAACCGGATGTTCAGCTTTTGATAATCCGCTAGAATACAGACCGACCAAAAAGGACGGAACTCCAAAGGAATATTACCGCTCAGCATATCGCAGACCGAAATGGAATGACGCCTTTCCGTGTATCCTTAGAGAATCTGATGGTATGGGAGGAATGATTACCTGTCACCCAGGAAGACTTCAAGAAGATGGTACATATAGCGATGCTCGGGCTTATACTGTTTTGGAGCTTCTGCGTGGCTATGATTTACCGCATGATTTTCCGTTTCCTGCGTGGACTCTTGATGAAGATAAGCTACAACGAGCGGTTCTGGGTGAGGCATTTGCACCTCGGTTGGTTCAAAGAATCCTTGAAGTTATGCCCAGATAAAAAATATGGGGACAAAACAGGCAGGGAGACTTCGGTTTCCCTGTTTTTTTGTAAACTCATTTATAATTTAAATTAGATTACTGAAAACGCAAATAACCATTTTAAGCTTCGCACGTAAAGGCCTCTTCTAATTTGGGTTAGTCATTTTTAAGCCTAACCGGTGCGGGCCGGTGGGTATGTGTATCCCAGCCGGAGAGTATGGGAGCGGCGACTAGCAGGCCCAATCCACATACCGTAGCCCCTGAGCCTGGTCTTTTGAGTAAAAATAAACTGTCATTGACGTCAAGATCTTTTCTTTTAGGCTGGTTTTAAATTTGATTTTTTTTTCAAAAGATTATCCCGAAGGACTGGCTGGATTCAAACCAAGTTAAGCTATTGAAAAACAAGGAAAGTTGAAAAGATGAGTTCGGAAGAGCCTCAAAAAACAGGCCTGGAAGAAAAACAACATTCGAACTCGATTTTATTGTTAAAAAACAAGGACTTAAACCGAAATTTAAGCCCTTTGCACTTGGTGGCTGGGGTGGCTGGATTCGAACCAACGAATGTCGGCACCAAAAGCCGATGCCTTACCACTTGGCGACACCCCAACATTATAGTAAAAAATGTCCGCATAAACGAACAAAAGTACTTTTATACTAAAAAAATATAAAAGCAAGCATTTTTTTCTATTGTTAAAAATTTTTGAATAAATGGTATGCGTAGAATAAAGTTATATAAATCATTTGACTTATGACACATGTTATGCAACTATCAAATTTAAGTAATATGAATAGGTAAAAAGGTGGGGGCGATGAAACGAATTTTAATATTTATCTTTTTTATTCATCTGTTTCTGGTGGAAACGGCAAAAGCGTTGGATTGCCGTGATACTGAATTGTTGACAGACATAGCTGCCTGCAAAGATCAAGATATTCGTCATAATTTGGCAAAAATATCAGAATATGAGAATTCGTTTATTAAAGCCCATGAGCAATGCAAAACTCAAGGCTGTCTTCGTGAATTGTATCGTAAAAAAGCTGAAATTGCGGAAGTGATGAAAGGTTTGCTGAAACCGTCCGAAAAGTTAACCGATAGGTTGCCGGATCGCGCCGGTATCCGGCAACTGGTTGGTGAAGGAAAGCTTTTGCCGTTAAACAAGACATTGAAGGAAAAATTCCTAAAATCAGATCTATGGTTTTTCCCATATCAGAGCCATAATCCTGAGCATGAGAAAAAAGGTGTCGTAAAACCGTTTCATCTGCGTTATTCCGATTGTTCCCGCGGCGTTATGGATTATAGCTGCATGAGTTTTCTGATGACAGAACAGATTGACAGTCTGCCGGAGGGATTGGGCGGAGCCGTTGCTATTGAACTGTATATTCCTAAAGATTTGGTTGCTCCCGAAAATCCGGGGCACAGCGAGTTTTATTATTTGAATAAGACGACAACCGAGTTGGGGCTGAAAAGTACCACATCCTGCCGTAACACGGATGATATTTTTAAACAAGCTGTTTGTCAGAATAATGAACTGTCGCAAATGGAACAGCAGGGAAACGAACTTTTAGCTCAGGCTATAAAAGAGATTGGTTATGAAAACGATGCCTATGATCTTGCCCGCCACGATTTTAACACAATTCAGGTGGCAAGGGAGTGTACAACGCTCAGTTGTATTTTTGCAAACTATAAAGTTCGGCTAGAATATTTGCGGAACAGGGAATATCAGCAGGAATATCAAAAAGAACCATTGCCGCAAGGGTGCGAGCTTCCAGATTTTCCCGAAGCTCAGGAGATATATGCAGTCCAAGCACACGGCTCAAGGTTTTTGGCGGAATTTAAGATAGATAACCGCAAAAGTGCCACAAAAATAGACCTTTGGATTAATCGTCCGCAGAAAAAAATTGTACTGATTTTGAGTGCCTACGATCCGGTTGTTTGGAATTTGCATATAACGCCGCAGACAGAAGTTCAGGCAGTTTTGGCAGGAGGTTCTCACAATCAGATGATCAGAGGCGTGTCGGATAATATGTTTGCCGATACGGGGCATTGTCTGAATAAGTATATCGAGGGGGATGAATTGCGCCGCAAAGCCAGAAAGCTTGGACTTTTAGAAGGAAATGAACGTAAATACTATTTATGGGATAAAAGCTATGCTATCGGGGAACGGCTGGATAATCAGGCCTATGAATTTATGCCGGATAAAACTATTGGGTTGGGAATCCCTCTGCCTTTGCTGACAGGGCAGGATGGGCTGGATCAACAAGTGGAATACGGTAACCTGCTGGAATTAAACCGAAGCCTAGCTCGTTACCTGAAAAGAGATAACGTACTAGTTACTGAAATGGTAAAAAATCCGCAGTCTCACTACCCGGAAGATTTAAGCGGTAAAGAGCTCTGGCCTTGTGCGGAACTGCCGCAGCAATATGCCTGCAAAAATAACGGAACATATATATACTGCGGCAATGTTCCTGAGCAATATCGCTGCCGCAAAAAATCTTACCTGATGTGGGAGCAGATGGATAAGCTGCCCGAAGGACTAAACGGTGCAAATGCCGTCCGGATATATGTTCCGAAAGACCTGAAAATACCGCAGGAACAAGGGGAAAATCAGTTTTATCTGTTGAATAAAACAAGGAAAGAAATGACGGAAATTTGGGAAAAACCTTACATCGGCGGTCTTGAACTGGTGTATCCGTAAAAATCTTTAGCATAACTTTTTCCCTCTCTTTACAGCATCAAAACCTCTCCGTATACTGCAGGCGGATAATAACAAAAGCAAAAGAGGGAATGATATGGCACTTAACCTGATAAAACGCGGCGGCGCCGTGCAGGAATTTTCAATTTTTAAACTTCAAAAGCTGCTGACGGATGTCTGCCGGGGCTTTCCGCTGGATTCGCAAAAGCCGCTGTTGAATCTGGATGAATATATAAAAGACGGTATGACGACAGCAGACTTGTTTAATGCTCTGACGATGAACGTTTTAAGCCTGACGTCGGTTGAAGAGCCGGAATGGAAGAACGTTGCTGGCCAGCTGAAGATGCTTGCATTGTACAAACAGGTTTCCCTTGCCCGGAATATGCCGAAGAACGAACCGCCGTATGATTATGTGTCGTTTCTAAAGTACGCTGTCAATAACGGAATATACAGCACTGTAATTGCGGAAAAATATACGACGGAGGAAATTGCCGAAGCTGCGTCCTTTATTAATCCCGATTTTGACTTCGTTTATGACTATGCCGGTGCCAATCTGCTGCTGAAACGCTATCTCTGTGAATACGGCGATAAAATTGTTGAATTGCCGCAGGATATGTTCCTGTCCATTGCGCTGCTGATAGAACAGGACGAAGACAAAGCCGCGCGTATGGCCAAAGTTAAGGATACTTACGAAAAACTGGCTGACCGCAAAATCTCGCTTGGCACGCCGCTTTTGATGAACCTGCGCCGTCCGAACGGTAATCTCAGTTCTTGCTTCATCACCGCAATGGAAGACACGCGCGAGTCGATTTTTTATGTCATAGATCAGGTGTCGTCGATTTCCAAATTCGGCGGCGGGGTAGGGGTGAACATTTCCCGCGTCCGTGCCAAAGGCGCCCGCATCAAGGGGATAAAGAATTCCTCCGGCGGTGTTATCCCGTGGATTCGTATTTTGAATGATACCGCAGTGGCCGTCAACCAGCAGGGCAAACGCAAGGGCGCCGTAACCGTGTCGCTGGATATGTGGCATCTGGATATTGAGGATTTTCTGGAACTGCGAACCGAAAACGGCGACCAGCGCATGAAGGCCTATGACATTTTCCCGCAGGTGGTTGTGCCGGATTTGTTTATGCAAAAGGTGGAAAACAACGAAGACTGGCTGATGGTTGACCCGCACGAGGTGCGTGCCAAATACGGTATCGAGCTGGCAGACCTCTGGGGAAAGGAATTTGAAAAAGCCTACAATCAGCTGTACCTGGAAGCCTCGTTTGGCAAATTGGAACTGTTTAAGTTTTATCCGGCCAAAGAGTTGCTGAAAAAAATTATGCGTTCGCAGATAGAAACCGGTATGCCGTATATCGCGTTTAAGGATACGCTGAACCGCTACAATCCCAACAAGCATGACGGTGTTATTGTCGGCACCAACCTTTGTACCGAGTCGCACAGTAACGTCCGCCCGAGCCATATTGGCGAAGACGTTTTGGAGAACGGCAGGGTCGTCCGCACCGCGGAGGGCGGTCTGGTTCACGTCTGCAATCTGGTGTCAATCAATCTGGCGAATATCGAGTCGGATGCGGAGCTGGAGAGCGTCTGCGAAACTTCCGTACGCCTGTTGGACAATGCGATAGACTTTACCCGCGTTCCGGTGCTGGAAGGTCAGGAGCACAACAAGCGCTACCGCACTATCGGCGTCGGTGCGATGGGGCTGGCCGATATGCTGGCCAAAAACAATATCCCGTATATTCTGTCGGCGGATTACGTTGATGAGTTGTTTGAAAAAATCGCGCTGTATAACATCCGCGCTTCCGTTAAACTGGCCAAAGAAAAGGGAACGTTCGGCGCTTATGAAGGTTCGGACTGGAGCAGGGGCATCATCTTGGGGCACGACCAGATATGGTTCAATAAAAATGCCAAATATCCCGAAGCTTGGAACGAACTCTTTGCCGATTTGCAGAAATACGGCATTCGCAACAGCCAGATAGCGGCGATTGCGCCCAATACCAGTTCTTCGCTGATACAGGGATGCTCGGCGTCGGTGCTGCCTGTTTACAGCAAGTTCTTTGTGGAAACCCACGGCAAAGGCTCCATTCCGAACTGCCCGCCGTATATTCGCGACAAGTTCTGGTTCTATCAGGAAAACCGCAACATCAGCCAGGAAACTGTCGTTGACATTATGGCACGCATTAACAAGTGGATTGATACCGGTATTTCCATTGAGCTGATGTATAACTTAAACCGCAACATTCGCGCCAAAGACATTTACAATACGATAATGAGCGCCTGGAAAAAGGACATCAAAACCCTTTATTACACCCGCACCATTCAAAAGGACGGTTCCAGTCTGGAAAAGACGGAATGCGTCAGCTGCGCCGGATAGGAGAGAAAAATGCAGAGAAAAAAACTTTTTAACGTTAACGGAAATGACGAAATCATCAACCGCCGTATGATTGGCGGCAACGTTACCAACCTGTTTAATCTGAACAACGTCAAATACCAGTGGGCGAACAAAGTCTACCGCCTGATGATGGAAAACTTCTGGATTCCTGAAAAAGTTTCGCTGTTTGATGACAAGCGCGCCTATGAGGAGCTGACCGCCTCGGAAAAGGCTGCTTATGACGGCATTCTGTCGTTTCTGGTTTTTCTGGACAGTATCCAGACCAACAATCTGCCGAACATCAGCGAATACATCACCGCCCCGGAAGTCAACCTGATTTTGGCGATTCAGACTTATCAGGAGGCTGTACATTCGCAAAGTTACGCCTATATTATAGAGAGTATCATTCCCGCCGCCAAACGCGCCGAGATATATGACAAATGGCGTGAAGACAAGGTCTTGCTGGAACGCAACAAATACATCGCTGAAATCTATCAGGACTTTGTTGACAATAAAAGCGACATCAACTTTGCCCGCGTGCTGATTGCCAATTACCTGCTGGAGGGCGTGTATTTTTATAACGGCTTTAACTTCTTTTACAATCTCGCCGCCCGCAGCCTGATGATTGGAACAGCCGACGAGATAAAGTACATTAACCGCGACGAGCTGACCCACTGCGTCATTTTCGCCAATATTATTAAGGAAATAATGAAAGAGAACAGCGGTTTCTTCAATCTGGACGAGGTGTATGCAATGTTTGACAAGGCGGTTGAACAGGAAATCGCCTGGAGTAACCACATCATCGGCCGTAACATTATCGGCATTACCGAAAAGACGATTGAGGAGTACACCAAGTTCATTGCCAACAAGCGTCTGAAGGATCTGGGGCTGAAACCGCGTTATGAAGGCTTTGACCAAAACCCGTACAAGCAGCTGGAAAAAGTTGCCGATACCAACGGCGAGGGAAATGTAAAAGGCAACTTCTTTGAAGCCAACGTGTCGTCGTATAACCAAAGCACGGCTGTTGAGGGATGGGATGAAATCTGAGCCCGTGGCAGCCAAACTCGGCTCCCGTCTGGCGGTCACGGCACCGACTTTCCGTCCTGTCGTCCGCACAACGTGAACCCGGCCGCCCGCAGTCAGCCCATGCTGTCCGACAGCTCTTTCGGTTCCCCGCCTTCCGGCTGCTCTCCCGGCTTCCGCTCGGTGGTCGCAGAACCCGGCTGCCTGCCCGGTTCTCGTCTGGGCATAACCCAAATGAAAATACAAAGGATGGAAAATGCATTTTTTATCGGAATTTAATTTACGCGAATTGCTAAGCTCGTTTGTTGTCCTGTTGGCTATTACGGATATCCCGGGCAATCTGCCTATAGTGATAAACCTGCAGAACAAGGGGATAAAAATCAGCGCCCGCCGCGCATTTATCTATTCTCTGGTGCTGCTGGTGTTCTTCTTTTATGCCGGCGAAGCGTTTCTGAAACTGTTCGGGCTGGACATTTCCTCGTTTGCGATTGCCGGTGCGCTGATAGTCTTTCTGTTCAGTCTGGAAATGATACTGGATATTAATCTGGTCTGCGAAGGGACGGACATTTCCGGCGATGCCACGTTTGTCCCGGTCGTGTTTCCTCTGTTTGTCGGCGCCGGAACTCTGACGGCGCTGTTGGCCATCCGTTCCCAGTATGCCGATATAAATGTTTTGCTTGCCGTTTTGCTGGATTGCGTTGCCATATACGGAACAATCCGTCTGTCGCGTTTTTTCAAAAAACATCTGAGCAGCGCCGCCATTTATGTTATGAAAAAGTTTTTCGGTATGGTGCTTTTGGCAATTTCCGTAAAATTGTTTATTACCAACGTTGCCGAATTGGTCCGCCAGATAAACGCCTGAGAATGAATTTGTTTATCGGATGGCGTCTTCACCGCGTTATTTGGTCTTAGAAGGAGAATATTTTTTTGCAGCCTCTTTTTATCTGTATTTAAATGCCTATATCCAACTCGGCAGAGGAGGTGAAAATGGTGCAGGTATCAATAATAGTTCCCTTAAGCCGCAATGCCGGAGCTGTCTGGCCCGAATTGCGGCAAATCCTAAATGAATACAGTTCGGAAATTGAAGTGGTGTGCGTCGCATCGTCCCGAAAATCATTTCCTTTGGGCAGTTCTTTTTTTAACCAATCTGCTTTGTCCTCGGCTTCTCCAAAGGTGTCTTGCTTCAATGCACCTTTTTCCCGGGAGAATAGTTTGCAATCTCTGCCTGAAGATATGATGCAAGATGGACGGCTGCGTTTTGTCAGGGCTCCCGGAACCGAAAAATATGCGGCAATGAACATCGGGTTGGAAGAAAGCCGGGGCGAATATGTTGCCTTTTTTGAACCCGGAGCAAAAGTTTCCCCCGGGTTCTATAGGGAATTGTACCGTTTTGCTAGCAAAAAGCGTGCGGAAATTGCCGGCTGCGGCATTAAAACGTCAAATCCCGCTGGGGAGGATATCCTGGTCAATATAGCCGCAACCGGGTTCACGTCTTCATTGAAAGAAAAAGCCCGTTTATGGAGAATACCGCAGTATTCTTATGTCGGGAATAAAATCTATCTGCGCCGGGCGTTGTTGGAAAACGGGTTGTTTTTTAAAGAAGATACAAAATTTGCCGATATGTTTTGGACGCCGCTTGTCCTAAAAAAGTTAAAAAGGGCAGCAGCAGTTTCCGGAATTTGGTATATGCCTCCGCAGGAGCCATCAGCCGGTATGGCACGAGAGAAGCCGTCAACGGCGGAATACCAGCTGGCACGCCTGTATACGCGGGCGTTCGCTTCGGTAAATGACCTGATACCCGCAAAATATGCCGTTACCCGGAAAAACATCTGTTTTTTGGGAATTCCAATTATGAAAGTTCTTAAATCTTCCCGTTGCGAAAAATGTTACCTCTTTCACTTGAAAGTCAAAGAAAACAAACGCCGTATTGCGGCTTGAATATATTCGGAGCGCTGCGCAATGTAAAAATCCCTGCCGTCCGGTAAAGGTTTGGCAGGGATTTGGAGAAATACGCGGAGTGCCCACAGATAGGTTCCGGCAATAAATTGCAATAATTTTGCCGCAAATTCCGGTTACGGGCGGCAAAATGCTAAATGGCGCAGTATGCGGCCAGCGTCCTTTCGATGAGCATAGACTCGTCTGTACTGCATGGAATGTTGAAAATTCGGTCAGCCATCTTTCTTGCCTCGTCGGGATGTTCGCAGTCCAAATCAAACGGCGACCATATTTTGACATAATTGTCCAAAAATTTTTCCCAGTCCGAAGCGCAGAGCGTATAGCTGTTGCCGAAAGCGGGGCTTTGGTGCAGCAGGCGGTTGAATGCGCTGTGCGAGCAAATCAGGACAATATGCCGGGCTTGGATTTTTCCGGCTTCTGCTTCTGCAATATCAATAAAAGCCCGGGTATCTTGTATCGGTGCCTTATTGTTCAGAGCCGAACTTTCATGGATGCCGTGTGCCGTACAGGCAAGGTTGGCTATTCGAGCAGACTGCAGTCCCCCGTCGTCTCCCGCGGCATAAAGCATTTGCGGCTTGCCGAATTTTTCAACGATGTTTTTTGCCAGAAGAAACAGCATCTTGGCATCTTTAACGGAAATACAGCCGTCGGCTTTTACCTCGGCGTAGCGAATAAATGTAAGATAAACCATAAATGTAAATTAATGATATGAATAAAAATTATTAAACCGGTAAAACTTAGCCTGCCGCTGCCAAAAATGCAAGCGGAAAAATTGTTTTTTTGTTAATTATGCAAGGGAATAATCGGATAAATAATTTGACAAAAATTAAAAAAAGGTTATTTAAAAGGCATAAGACAAAAACAATAAGAAAGGACAGACAATGAGCAGACAAGCCGACTTGCTTGAAGCATACCACAATATTTTGTATGTAATAAATAATGCCCCGTTGAACAGTTATCCGAAATTCGGTAAAAATGATGTCAAAAAAATTCCGTCCGATAAGGCTGAAAAGATTATCGGCAACGTTGTCGGACACCGGCTGGCATCCGTTCCGGCCGACAAACACCCGCATGTCGAACTGGTTTTGGGGTATCCCGGGTCGGGCAAAACGCTGGTGGAAGAAGACATTCTCGCGCGCTATCCCGGAACGATATTAAAAATTGACTATGACGATTTTCGCCGTTTTGACAGCCGTATGGTAGAAAAGAGCAAAGAGAATCCGCTGGTTGCCGACTATTTTGGGCAGATACCCGGTGCTATTAAAGACCGGTTGATGATGGGCGCAGCGGCCAACGGGCAGAGCGTTTTAATCAGCGCGCCTGCGTTGGATATCCAGTCTTCGCCGGAAAATTCCCTGAAAGCGCTTTTTCTGAACAAAGGCTACAGGCTGAATGTCGTCTATATTAATGCCGGCGAAGAATTGTGCTTTTTAAGCAACTTCACCCGCCATTTTAAAGCCCGTGCCAACAACCTGAATAATCCGGATGGAAATTTTGACATTCCCCGGATGGTTCGTCCGGAGGTTCATCGTGCCATTTCCGCCGGCACCCGCCAGAATATTAACGAAATCGTGGGGATGATTGGTCGTGGGGAAAATGTCAGCCTGAAGATGGTCGACCGCGATAACCGCGAAATTCCGTTTACAAACATAGAGGCTGTGCCCCACATAGCGCGCCGCAGAGAACGCAGCCCTCTGAATCCGGCGGAAATCGACCGTTTGGTTAATGAATTAAGTATAATCAGCGATGCAATTCAAAAAGTCGGCATTAACGGTCGGGAAAAGAAAATTCTGGCAGACTTTATGCAGGGTGCGCTTTACAGCCGTTTAATCGAACGGAACATTCCGTCGACAATGCCGATGTTTTTGGACAATCATCAAGGGAGATAACATAGATGCATTTTAAACCGCTTGACGACTTAAGCCGTTGCCGGATTCTGCTGTCTAACGATGACGGCATAGATGCGCGCGGCATCAAACTTTTGGAACAGGAATTGCTAAAGCTGAGCAGTGACGTCTGGGTTGTCGCACCGAAACACGAAAAGAGCGGTGCCAGCCACGCCATCACGTCAGATAAGCTGCGCAGCATGCAGGGGCACAGTTCGGTAGATGCGTTTCCCAATGACATTGTTAAAGTTTCCGAACGGCATTATGCCGTCGACGGTACGCCGAGCGACTGTGTCCGTATCGCCTTGAATATGATACTGGCAGATAAAAAACCGGATTTGATTATTTCAGGCATAAACAACGGCCGCAACATTGCCGATGACATAACCTATTCCGGCACAATCGGCGTTGCGGTAGAAGGGATTTTGCACGGCATACCGTCAATAGCCGTGTCGCAGCTGGTAGACGGCGCGGAAGTTGTCAACTGGCAGATGGCGGAAAAATATCTTCCCGGCCTGCTGCAAAAAATTTGCCGCGGGACTTTCGGCGCTGATACGCTGATTAACATCAATTTTCCCAATGTGCCGTTTGAACAGCTGAAAGGGATAACCGTTTGCCGCCACGGCAGCCGCCGGTTTACGCCCGGCACGATAGAGAATGGCCGCCTGAAAGCCGATTCGCTCGAGGGCGTTCCCGCTGCGGGGCGTTACCCTGACGATTGTGCCGCCATTAAAGACAGCATAACCGTGTCAGCCCTGAAAATTGACCTGACCGACGAACCTGGGCTTGGCGAATTGCAGCGTCTTCTGGCTTAAAAAAAAGGAAACCCTGGTTCCTGCAAATATGCAGTTTTGCTTAAAGTTCGGGCTCACCGAATGCACTGCGCAACAAAATACACAAACCGACAAAATTGCGCAATGTTGGGAATAGGGGCTTGACAAGGCCGCTAAAACAGGTCAAACTAAAATACCACAGCGAACCGTTTTCTCGGCTTCTGCTTGTCAGAGCCGCTGAAATCGTTCAAATTCGCCTGAAAGGAATAAAGAGGAAAATGTTGACCGTAACTGTAATCAGCTTCTGTTGTTGCTGCAACTCCTAAGCCCTGCTGCCGGAGCTGGTTTCAGCTGGAAAAAACAAACGAGGCAGCTGCGCAAGACTGCCTCTTTTTTTAACTTAAAACATAAGGATGATGATAATGAGCGTATATTTATACAATACCCGGACCCGCAGCAAGGATGAGTTTAAACCCTTAAATCCGCCGTTGGTAACGATGTATTGCTGTGGCCCGACCGTATATAATTATGCGCATATCGGCAATCTCCGCACTTATATTTTTGAAGATTTGCTGGTGAATACGCTGAAACTGGCCGGCTACAAAGTCAAACATGTGATGAATGTAACCGACGTCGGGCACCTGACGAGCGACGGCGACGAGGGCGAAGATAAAATGCAGGTTGCGGCCGAACGCGAAAAAAAGAGTGTTCTTGAAATAGCCAGAATGTATGAGGATGCTTTCTTCCGCCATACCGCTGAACTGGGGCTTGCCCGTCCGACGGTCGTCTGCCGGGCAACCGAACATATACAGGAGATGATTGACTTTGTCAAAGATTTGGAAGACAAGGGATTTGCTTATATTTCCAATGGCAACGTTTATTTTGACACGGCAAAGTTTCCCAAATATGGCTGCCTTTCCGGCCAAAACCGCGAAGATTTGAAACACGGCGCCCGTACCGAGCAAGATTTGAACAAGCGTAATCCGTCGGATTTCGTGTTATGGTTCACATCCTCCAAATTTGAAAACCAGATTTTGCAGTGGGACAGCCCGTGGGGCAGGGGGTATCCGGGGTGGCATATTGAATGTTCCGCCATGTCGACCAAATATCTCGGCGAACGCATAGATATCCATTGCGGCGGCATAGACCATATTCCGGTTCACCACGAAAACGAGATTGCCCAGAGTGAAGCACACCTCGGTCATGAATGGGTGAATTTCTGGGTGCACATGGAATTTCTGAACAACAAGTCCGGCAAGATGAGCAAGTCCAAAGGCGGTTTCCTGACATTGGATACGCTGAAGGAAAAGGGGTGGCTTCCGGTACATTATAAATATTTCTGCCTGACGTCGCATTATCGCAGTTCGGCAATTTTCTCCGACGAGGCGATGGATGCCGCCAAAAAAGCGTATGAAAACCTGGCCGACTATGTCGCCTCTTTCAAAGCCGAAGCCGGTGCCAAGAATTTGTCATCGGAAGAAGAAAAGGCGCTGGCGCAGCTGGTCGGAGAGTTTGACGGCTATTTGTTTGACGATTTGAAAACCCCGGTGGCGCTTTCCTATATGTGGAGCGTTGTGAAGGACAACAGTAAATCGGCAGCGCTCCGCCTGGCGTTTTTAATGCACGTTGACGGCGTATTGCACTTATTTCTGAAAGATGTTGCCCCCAAACAGGCACAGACTGTGGTAGTAACGCCGGAAATAGCCGCTTTGTTGGAACAAAGGGCTGCGGCGCGCGCGGCGAAAGACTGGGCGAAGTCGGATGAAATCCGCGAGCGGCTGGCGGCTTTGGGCGTCGGTGTCAAGGATTTGCCGAATAAGCAGATTGAACTGATAAAACTCTGAAAGGAAACGGTATGCGGGCATTTATAACCGGAGCCGGCGGCGGTATCGGCGGCGCAATAAAGGAACTTTATCTGCACAGCGGCTACGAAGTCGTCGCTCCCCGCAGTACGGAACTGGACTTGTCGGATATGTCGGCGATACACGACTGGTTTTCGTCGCACCGGTCCGAATTTGACGTCATCATTCACTGCGCCGGCTATAACCGTCCGCTGCCCGCTGCCGAAATTCCGTTGGAAGAGTTTATGAAAACCCAGTATGTCAATTATATATCGCTGCTGGAAATCGTCAAAGCCAACGATGCATATTTTAAGGAACACGGCGGTTATATCGTCGGCATCGGTTCGCTGTACGCATCAATTTCCCGCGAAGGGCGTGCGGCGTATGCCAGTTCCAAGCACGCACTGGTCGGACTGGTAAAGACTCTGGCATTGGAATACGGGCCGTATAACGTGTTATGCAACACCGTGTCGCCCGGTTTTGTCAATACGCAGATGTTTCAAAATAACAATAACGAGGCCAAGCGTGCCGAACTTGCCGCCAAAACGGCAATTAACCGTTTGGCCGAACCGGAAGATATCGCCCGTACCGTATTTTTCCTGGGCAACCCGGGAAATACGTTTATCAGCGGGCAGGACATTATCGTTGACGGCGGTTTTATGGCCGGAAGCTATCAATCAATAAGGAGATGAAATATGACGGAAGAAATGAAAAATATGGAAACTGCCGGTGCGGAAAATACCGTGTCCGATCCTGCCGCCGAACTGCAAAATATGAGTTTTGAGGATGCTCTGGCAAAGCTTGAATCCATTGTCCGCGAACTGGAAAGCGGACGCATAAAGCTGGACGACGCCGTCGCTGCCTATGAAAAGGCCGTTGCGCTGAAAAAGCTTTGTTCCGACCGGCTTGCCGCCGCCGCCCTGAAAGTGGAAAAAATCGAAATCAGCAAAGACGGCACTTTGTCCACGGTACCGTTGGATAATGCAGAGGGTTGATAGATTCGCCGCTTCTCTCGTCAGGAAAACATTCTCTTCTCATAATAAAAAGGGAAAATGCTTGAAATCGTAACTGTTATCGGAACTGCCATGACTGAAATTGAAACCGTTTTATCCGCTTATACCCGAAAGTTTAATCAAAAACTCGAAACTTATTTTCCTGTATCCGAAGCTCCGGAACAGAAGGCCGTTGCTGCGATGCGTTATAGTATTCTGAATGGTGGCAAGCGTCTGCGCCCGTTTTTGCTGCATGAAACGGCCGGGCTGTTCGGCGTGGATTATGAAACGGCGTTTCCTGTTGCCGCGTCGTTGGAAATGCTTCACACCTATTCCCTGATACATGACGATTTGCCGGCGATGGATAACGACGACCTGCGCCGCGGTAAGCCGACCTGTCATCGGGCTTTTGACGAAGCGACGGCGATACTTGCCGGCGACGGGCTGCTGACTTACGCGTTTGAAATTCTGAACACGGCGCCGGTTTCCGATGCGAAAAAAGTTGAACTGACGCTTCTGTTGTCGCGTGCCGCCGGTGCGTTTAACGGGATGATTTCCGGACAGGTTTTGGATTTGTACACCGATTCTCATCAGGATTTTGCCAATCCCGAAGCCGTTATCCGCCATACGGAAGAGTTAAAAACCGGCTGCCTGCTGCGGTATCCGTGCGAAGCCGGCGCCGTTCTTGGCGGAGCGTCTGCCGCCGAACGCGAAACGCTGGTACGCTTTTCCCGCAATCTGGGAATCGCATTCCAGATAACCGACGACATACTTGATGTTGAAGGCGATGAAAAGCTGGTCGGCAAAACGCTGAAAAAAGACAAGGCGCAGCACAAGCTGAATTTTGTCAGCATTTACGGCGTGGAAAAAGCCCGCAGGATTGCCGGAAATCTTATAGATGAAGCAGAAACGCTGCTGATTCCGTTCGGTTCTGCCGCCGCAAACCTGAAAATGCTGTCAAGATATTTTTTGACCCGCAACCACTGAAAAGCCTCCTCTCACCTTTGAAAATGCTGTCAAGATATTTTTTAACCCCCAGCCGTTAAAAATATGACATTTTGGTAACAAAATCCCTTGCCAAGCGGACAAAATTCTGCTATACTCCAAATATAAACAGAAGAAAATTATTATAGGAGGAGCTGGCCATGAGCAAGGAAGTTAAGAAAGAACTGAACGGAAAAGAGTTTGTCGCCTCGCTGGAAGGGTGCCGTTCGTCACAAGATATCTTTGAATTGTTGGACAAAACAATGGATAAAGATACCCTGAAAAATCGCCTGCAAAATGTGCGGGACAATGATTTGGTTGTTGCCCTAAATGCACAGGTTGCGAAATTTAACGCGGGGCAGGGGCTGCGAACCTCGCATCAGGATTGCGTTAACATGGCGGCTGACAAATATCAGCAGATTAACAAAAACAAAGGCGTTAAATTTTTTAAGGCTGAGATGAATAAATTCATTACGGCTAAGGAAAAGGAGCATAACGCAAAAGAATTGGCAGCGCCGCTTCTCGCAGCTCGAAAAAGTTTCGTCAGTTCTTATTAAAACCACTCATTTCATTATACACAACACATCCCCGGAGCTTGGTTTCCGGGGATGTTTGTTATGAACAGCAATAATTTTCCGTCGTTTTACTCAATGCAGCAGTCGACAGCCTTGCGGACAAAGGCTTTCATCTTGGCAAACGCAGTCTGCGGCTCGCCCTTTCCCGTTTCTCCGGTTTCTATGGCTTCCGCTGTTTCGCGGACAGTTTCCGTTCCGG